>CDZF01036742.1_pt1 | contig 65959 bp, 40 predicted proteins | sample 557591 | NCBI WGS metagenome assembly CDZF01 (sample SAMEA3182093, study PRJEB8094) | gut metagenome | biome: human; feature: gut; material: Stool; isolation source: human stools | place: Canada | collected 2012-02-04
GTCGGTGACAGAGCAGAATAAGGCTGTCGAGCAATATCTGGACAAGATACGGGTTGCGGCTAAGACTAATCCGGATTTTGATAAAGTGGATTTTCGCTATGATTTTCAAACACGACGAGTCATGATGTTCAAGAATGGAAAAAAAATGACGGCTCTTGCCCGGAAAGTCAGGTAACGGATTATAACAGACAAGTCAGAATAATTTTTTTAGAAGGGATAAGATTGCTTGTCCCTTTTTGATAATAGAGGATATGAGGTTGCATGTAAGACAACTAACCACAATCGCAGTACTATTGTGCTGGGGATTATTGTGTCTTACGAATTGTATGAATTGCGGAAAAAAGGATGTCGTTTTAGAATTTGAGAAAACATATGCATATTATGGTACTTCTCAGGATACACTAAAACTTCGGGCATCCCAGTTTATTATCCGGAATTTTTTTGCTCATAAATATTTGTCGGGGCAGCCGATTACTAAAATAGACTCTATTGCTAGATATGTAAGTGGCTTAAAGGGTTATTCTGATTTTGATAATATTGCTTTGTTGGTTGATTCCGTAATATGCAATACGCATTTTGAATATAATGATATTAAACTGAATAACAGCGATAGTTTATTTTCGTTCAGAAAATTCAAAAGGGATTTGGATTTCGCCGTAAGTACCTGGCAGAATGTGCCCTGGCATGACCAAGTTGATTTTAATGATTTTTGTGAATATGTATTACCATCTCAATTGGATGTCGAACCATTTGGAAATTTACGAAAAAAGCTATTCAAAAAGTATTATCCTTTACTTCGTAAAAAAGGAAATATTGATGAGTTACATACTGCTTTTAGTTATGTATTGACGTTATTGGAAGATTATAATGCCCCGCTATATAGATTACACTATTTTTTGCCACTTAGTGTGAAAAATGTCGGGATATTAAAAGCCGGGGATTGTTTTCAGACCGGGCTTTTCAAAGTAATGGTTCTTCGGGCCTTGGGGATACCGGCAACTTTGGATTGGGTGCCGGCCTGGGGCAATTATCCGGGGTCGCATGCACAAGTGACGTTAATCCCTCGTCATGGCTCCCGGCGGTTACTGACTAATAATAACCTGCCGGAAAGTACAAATGATGTTTTTGAAATGTCCTATTTTATGGATTTTAATGATTTAAATCTTTATAATCTGCCCCCGATTAATCCGCAATTAGATATTCATTATAATAAAACTATACCTAAAGTGTATAGATACACCTGGTCAGCTCAACCGGAACGAATCAAACTTTTCAGAACTGCCATGCCAGGGGAATTGCTATCGCAATTTAAACTTTATCATAAAGATGTAACTGCAGAGTATTTGGCATGTAGAGATGTTCGTGTTCCGATTTCTTCCAGTCCGAAATATAATAGAATTGCTTATTTAGCCGTGTACAACGGTGGTGTGTGGGCTCCCGTGGCTGCTTCTTTTATTAATGAAGATCAAACGGCGTTATTTGCTGATGTAGGATTGAACATAGTCTACTTGCCGATGGTATGCCGTAAGGGGATTCTATATCCTGCTGGCCCTCCTTTTGTTAATGCAAAAAACGGTAGGCATTCTATCGGAACAGATGTCCGTAAAACCCAAAAGGTAAAACTTTATTCAAAATACCCCTTGTTTTCATATTCGGCAGTGAGTGCAATTCAACTTTATGGTAGTGAGATTTTGGTGGGTATGGAGCGAGATATATCGAAGGCGAAAATCGTTCATACTATAGACAAGTATGCTTTTTATACACAAAAAATAGAAATTGAGCTGGCTAATGAAATCCGATATGTGTTTTTCAGGCCTCGTGCTCCTTATTCGACTGATATGTCGGAGTTTGTATGTTATGAAAAAATGGACGGTGATTATAAAAAAATAACAGGTACTCTATTCTGTCAGTCGAATCAAACAGACTCTTCTTTGCGATACCTTGTTGATGGCGATTTGTCTACGTCGTATAATGAAGGTGTTGATTGGTACTGCTTAGATCTGGGAGAGCCGAAAAATGGAACAATAAAGATTTTGTATTGTCCCAAAAATGATGGAAACTGCATTGTCCCAGGTAACATTTATGAATTGTTTTATTGGGAGCGTGTAAGATGGGTATCCTTGGGCACCCAAACGGCAACAGTTAATCACCTTGTTTTTGATAACGTTCCTGTGAATTCTTTGCTTTTGTTAAAGTGTCTTAGTAGCGGAGATGAAGAAAGGATATTCACTTATGAAAATAATAAGCAAATATGGTGGTAGATGTATAAAAAGACATCAACTTGTCCGTTTCGGTTTTTAATATAGTTCTCATTTTATCAGATGCTGCAAAGTGGCGACGGGTGGGTGAAAAGCGACACTGTCCAAAATTTTGTGTAAATGAAAACAGGATTCAGTTGTAAGTGGAAGAGTGGATCGATAGTTATGAAAGCTCTCGTTTTACGCAAATTAACGATCGTTGTGCGGTTGTTACCTCCGAATGTAATATAGAATTTATTTTAACTTGGTTACATGGGAATACGCCAATCCAGACATTTCACAAGTCTTAAATATGCTCGAATATAAAAGACTGGCGGCATCGAGATTACACCCCTCGATGCCGCCAATCTTTTATTCCTCACTATTTTCGTGAGGCTGCAATATGTCCAGTAATTCTTGATTAATGTTTTCCATTCCGGCGTAATGGTATCATGTAACAACCTGTTTGAATTAACAGTGAGTAAATTTATTATAACCGGTTTGTTTTTAGTTTGCATAAAGACATATAAATATCCTGTCCGCAACACAATACCTACATATTTGCTTTGTTTCTATAATTTGAACTATATCTCGATACCGAATGTCTATAAGAGAACCATCTAAGTCAGATAGGGTCATTTTTATCCGATCCAAAATTATTCCATACCGTGCTAAAAACGCGCCAATGCTACACCATTTTACGTGAACATCCTTGTTGAGCCTGTGCTTTCATAATTATTAATCCGCGATGACCGTAACATGCTCAATGTAGCCGTCGAATGCAAGTTTCACAAAAACCTGGGCGGTATAGCAAAACCTTTTAGCGAACGACATTCTGAAAATTTTTCGGACGGCTGCCACTTCTATGCGAGTGAGGTGGATGGCGGAAGCCTGCCTGCTATGTACTCCCTACTTCCAGAACACGTGGACGCACGAGTTGCCGAAAGAAACGGTTTCATCGTTGAAACGTGCGAATAACGTCGAGGTATTGTTCTATATTCACTCGCCAATTATCCCATTTTAAAAGGAGAGACCAAACAGATTAACTTAGAAATGAGAATAGCAAATGAATTATGCAAATCGACCGACAATGAAGCTCCACACCCCTCATAAAGATTTTAGAAAAACGAGCGTACCACTATTTTTTAGATAAAAAGGTCAAATGTATCGGTACATTTTCTTTGCTAAGATTTTGAAATAGAGAAAAAATGATTACCTTTGCAATATCGTTCTGACAAAAGGAAGATAAAATCAAGATTCGTACCCAAAATGTACCACTTGGAATAGAAAGTTGATTTTGATGAAGCTAAATCGCTAAATATAAGCGGATTATAGTCTTTAGGTTAAAGTCTCGTTTTCCGCTCATAGTGAAGGCTGGCAATCTGATGATTGTCAGCCTTTTTTGCGTAACACGGATACCTTGAAATCGTCGTTTGTGATGCAGAAATGACGATCCCGGATGACCTCCGAAATATCCGAATTCTTGTCGGGCACCTATATCCAGTCGAAACGGGAATAACTGAACAGGCCGCGCTCCCCGATTCGGAGTTCCGGTATGACGACCAGCGAAAGGAACGACAGGGTCATGAACGGAGCACCGAGCGTGCAGCCCATCTCTGCGGCCATTCGTTCGAGTTTGCGGTATGCGGTGTCGACTTCCTCGGCAGAACGGTCGCTCATGATGCCTCCGATGGGCAGGGGCAGTATTTCGGTTTTGCCTGCCCGGCAGACGGCGATGCCTCCTTTGCATTCGACCACCGCGTTGATCGCTCCGGCGAGTTCCTCGTCCGAACACCCGACGGCGATGATATTGTGCGAATCGTGCGAGACGGAACTGGCGAGGGCTCCCGTGCGTAGGCCGGAACCTTTGCAGAACGCCACTTGCGGAATCCCGTTGTCGTAACGGTTGACATAGACTATTTTGGCGATGTCCTCCGCCGGGTCGCATTCCAGGTTCGTGAGGGGGCGTCCGGGCGAATAGGTGACCGCACGGGTCAATATCTCCCCGTCGATGAGCGAAATCGCCTGCATTGGTCCGTCCACCGCTTTCCGCAGCGACGAGGGGGTAACCCCTTCATGTGCGAAACGGTTCGGCATTACCGGACGGACGGGGGACATGGTACTCTCCGGCCGCGCTGCTCCGCCGATATAGACCTGCTGCACTTCGAACGTCTCCAGATCATTCACGACGATGAAGTCGGCCTTGTCTCCGGCCTGCAACAGTCCGACGTCGAGCCCGTAATGCCGCACGGGGTTGAGTGATGCGATCCTGAGTACGTCGAACAGGTCGAAACCGTCTGCCACGGAGCGGGCTACGTGCCTGCGCAGGTGTCCTCCGGACAGGATTTCCCGCGGGTGGGAATCGTCGGTGCAGAACATCACCCGGTCGGGGTGGGTGCGGATCAGCGGTTTCAGGGCCTCGTAATTGCAGGCCGCGCTTCCTTCGCGGATGAGTATCTTCATCCCGAGTGCGATCTTCTCCTCGGCCTCCGCGAGCGATACGCACTCGTGGTCGGTGGAGATACCCCGGCCGGCATAGCCGGCGAGGCGTGCGCCCGACAACAGCGGGGCATGTCCGTCCACGGGAAGGCCGAACCGCCGGGCGGCGTCGAGTTTGGCCGTCACTTCCCTGTCGCCCGACAGGACTCCCGGCACGTCCATCATCTCGGACAGCCCCACGAACCGTCCCGAAGCGGCGAGTCTCGCCACCTCTTCCGACGATACGGTGCCGCCGGCCCGGTCGAAGGAGGTGGCCGGCACGCAGGAGGGAATCGTGAAAAAGGTCTTCAGGGGCGACCGCCTGCTGTTTTCCATCATGAATTCGATTCCCTCCGCACCCATGACATTCGCTATTTCGTGCGGGTCCGTAACCACAGCCACGGTTCCCTGGCGTATGGCCGCCCGACCGAAATTCTCGGGTGTCAGCATCGAACTCTCGATATGCACGTGGGCGTCTACGAATCCCGGCATGATGTAGCTCCGGCTCTTGGTCGGGTGCCTGCGTACGGCGGAGATAATCCCCTTCTCCGCTTCGACCGAACCTTCGAAAATCTCCTTCCCGACGATATCCACTATATTTCCCTCTATCCGAACCATAGGATGTCTTCCGTTTCCGTGTGGCGCGGCATTCCGGCATGCTGCCGCCGGATGCGCGGCACGTAAATTTAGTCAATTCGTCGGAAATAACGTTTGTTTTGAATAACTTTACCCGGAATATCGTGCCGGGAGGGTGACGTCCGGCGACGATGTCTGTTGATCCATAGTGCATTATGATAAAGTTCCTGCTGTCATTCCTGTTCGCCGCCGCGACCGCTGCCGCGACCGCCCGCGGCCACCTCGCCGATACCTGTCGTTGCGACAGTTGCATGGACGTGAAGATCGGACGGATGATCGTGTCCGGATTCAGGGGAACCGTCCCCTCGGAGGAGATCGAAGAGGCCATCGTTCGGTATCATGTGGGCGGAGTGATCCTGTTCGACGTCGATGTGCCGGGCGGAATGGGCGAACGCAACATACGGTCGCCCCGGCAGCTGAAAGCGCTGACGGCCGCGCTGCGCTCTCTTTCGGACGGGCCGTTGCTGATAGCGGTGGATCAGGAGGGGGGCATGGTCAACAGACTGAAATCCCGGTATGGATTCCCTCCGACGGTGACGGCCGCCGCACAGGGAGCCTCCGGGTCGCCCGACAGCGCTTCGCTTCGGGCCGCACAGACGGCTTCCGTCCTGGCCGGGTGCGGAATCAATGTGAATTTCGCTCCCTGTGTCGATCTCAACCTCAATCCCTCGAATCCGATCATCGCCAGGTACGGGCGCTCTTTCTCGTCCGATCCCGACTCCGTCTGCCTGTTCGCCGGCCGATGGGTGGAAGAGCACCACAGGCGGGGGATCGTAACTTCGCTGAAGCATTTCCCCGGACACGGCAGTTCCCGCAGCGACAGCCATCTGGGATTGGTCGACATAACCGATACGTGGCGGCCGGATGAGTTGGTCCCTTACCGGCGGTTCGTGGAAAACGGTTATGAGGGGATCGTCATGGTCGGCCACCTGGTGAACCGCAGGATCGACCCCCTGTATCCCGCTTCGCTGTCGCACAAGACACTGACCGGCCTGCTCCGGGAACGGCTCGGATTCGGGGGCGTGATCGCCACGGACGACATGAACATGGGGGCGATCGTCGACAACTACTCCCTGGAAAAGGCCCTGGCGCTGGCGATCAACGGAGGAGTGAACCTCATCGTCGTGGGCAATAACGCTGCGGTGTACGAAAAGAACCTTGCGGTACGTTGCCACAGGATCATAAAATCCGGTGTCGCCTCCGGAGAGATCGGTGCGGATAAGATCGACGACTCCTATGCGCGTATCATGAAGCTGCTGGAAGATTTCGGATACGGAGAGTCTGGAGGCCGGGAGAGTGAGTAGGGCCGGGGCGGACCGTGTCACTGGGTCTGCCTGTATGCCGAAGGGGTCATGTCCGTGTGGTTCCGGAAATACTTCCCGAAAGAGGACTGGTTGGGAAAGTTCAGGTAGTAGGCGATCTCCTGGATGCTCATCGTGGAGTATTTCAGCAGGTTCTTGGCTTCGACCATGACGTAGTCGTCGATCCATTGGATCGCCGTCCGGCCGCTGATCCTGCGGATGAGCGTCGTCAGGTATTTTGGGGTCAGGTGCAGCTGTTCGGCATAGAATCCGACGGAGCGGTGCCGGGTGTAGTGTTTGGTGAGCACGCTCATGAATTCGTTGAAATACTCTTCGTTGCGGCTTCGGGGCGAACTCCGGAGCGTCGTGTCGGTCTGTATGCGGTGTTCGATGATGCGGCATATCTTGTAGGCGAGCGTCCGGATCATCGAGCGCATGATTTCCGGGGAGTAGCGGTCGGAGCGGGGGATCGAACCTTCCGCCCGTATCTCATCGAACGACCGGCCGACCCCCTCCCATTCCTCTCTGTCGAGCGGGATGCAGGGATGTTTTTCCACGTTGAGGAAAAGCCTGGCCACCAGTTTGAAATCTATGTTGATCCGCCGGAAGAACTCCTCTTCGCAGATCAGGGCGAATACCACGCTGTCCGGCGAGGGTTCGGCCTGTATGATGGTGCCGGGCAGATTCACGAAGAGGGTCTTTTCACCGATCGTATGGGGGGTGATGTTCGAAGTGAGCGTGATCGTACCCTGCGAACAGAATACCACGGCGAAGGCGTTGAGCCGCGTGGGATAGCGGAACAGGTCGTTGCTCGCGTTGTCTTTCACCCGTACGCGGGAGGCGATGACGCAGCCGTCGAGCAGGAGGTCGTCCGGACGGTGCCCGTATATTTCGAGCAGTTTGGCGAGAGAAATGCTCTGAATTGTCTTTTGGTTCATTTTCGGGAGCCGGTTTTTGCGCAAAGATAACCAATTGCCCAATATCGGTGGTCGAAAAGTAAGAAATCGAACGATATTGCGAATATATCCGACGCAGTGGCCTTTTCTTCCGGTCCGTAAAACGTCAACTTTGTGACGGATAAAATTTCGAAACGAATGAAACGAACGATTCTTTGGGCCGTGCTGTTGACCGCGGCAGGCTGTGCATCCCGCGAACCGCTCCGGATGCCCGATCCGGTGCGGGTGAAAACCGTAGTCGTCGCTCCCTCTGCCGATGCCGGAGCGGCGGTCTATGTGGGAACGGTCGAGGGCGGGACGGAGGCGGCGCTGAGTTTCCCCGTAGCGGGGACCGTGGCCCGCGTGACGACCGACGAAGGAAAACATGTGCGGCAGGGCGATCTGCTGGCCGAGCTCGATTCCTCATCGGCCCGTCAGGCATACGATGCCGCCCGGGCGACGCTCGACCAGGCGAAGGATGCCTGTGAGCGGCTGAAACAACTGTACGATGCCCGGAGCCTTCCCGAAATCAAGTGGGTCGAAGCCCGTACCCGGCTCAGCCAGGCCGAATCGGCCTGTGAAATCGCCCGGAAAAATCTGGACGACTGCCGGCTTCTCGCTCCGTTTTCCGGTGTGATCGGCAGGCGGACGGCTTCGGTGGGAGAGACCGTGCTGCCCGGAGTTCCCGTAATGACGCTGCTCGGGGTCGGCACCGTCAAGGTCCGCTTCTCGGTGCCGGAGCAGGAGATTGCCCGGATCGGTGCCGACAGCCGGGTGCGGGTCGGCGTCGCGGCGCTCGGCGACCGTGTCTTTACGGCCGGCGGGATCGAAAAGGGGGCTGTGGCGAATCCCGCCGCACATACCTACGATGTGACGGCGGCCGTAGCCAATGCCGGCGGGGAGTTGTTGCCTGGCATGGTCTGCCGGGTGACGGTGTCGCCTGCCGAGGCAGCGGAGGAGATCGTCCTGCCGGTGCGTGCCGTGCGGCAGGCGGGCGACGGCAGCCGCTTCGTGTGGGCGGTGAGGGGTGATTCGGCCGTTCGCACGCCGGTGGTGACGGGGTCCCTGTCGGGGAACGGCATCGTAATCGCCGGGGGCCTGGAGGCCGGCGACCGCATCGTGACCGACGGCATGCAGAAGATCGGGGAAGGGAGTAAAGTCGTGTGGCGATGAAAGGGTCCGATAACAATGTCATATCCTGGTCGATGCGCAATTTCCGCATCACCTTCCTGCTGGTCGGCTGCCTCTTCGTGTTCGGTATTTACGCCCTGGTGCATATTCCGAAGCAGGAGTTTCCCGAGTACACGATCCGTCAGGGCGTCGTGGTCGGCGTCTATCCCGGTGCTACGGCCGAGGAGGTGGAGCAGCAGCTGGCCAAACCCCTCGAACAGTTCCTGATGACCTATAAGGAGGTGAAGCGTTCGAAGACCACTTCCACTTCCCAGAACGGATTGTGTTACGTGATGGTCGAGCTGAACGACGACGTGAACGACAAGGACGAGGTGTGGTCGAAGATCAAGCACGGCTTGGCTGCCTTCAAGGCCCAATTGCCTTCCGGGGTAGCCGCCGTGGTCACCAACGACGATTTCGGTGACACTTCGGCCCTGCTGATTACCATCGAGTCGGATACCCGTTCCTACCGGGAGCTGAAAGGATACCTGGACGACCTGAGCGACCGTCTGCGCCGGATCGAGTCGGTGTCGAACCTGCGCCCTTACGGTGTACAGCAGGAGCAGATTTCGGTCTACATCGACCGGGAGCGTCTGGCGGCCTACGGTATCGGTGAACAGGTGCTTTCGGCCGCGCTTGCCTCGCAGGGTCTGACCCCGATGGGCGGTTCGGTCGGTAACCGGGAGACCGAAACGCCCATCCACATCGCTCCGTCGCTGGCCGGCGAACGGGAGGTGGCCGACCAGATCATCTGGAGCGATCCCGAAGGGCATGTGCTCCGGGTGAAGGACGTCGCCCGTGTGGTACGCGAGTACGACGATCCGGACAGCTATATCCGTAACAACGGGCACCGCTGTGTGATGCTGTCGATGGAGATGCGTGCCGGATTCAATATCGTGGAGTACGGCCGCGAGGTGGACGAGGTGCTGCACGCCTTCATCCGGGAGGAACTTCCCTCCGACGTGCAGGTGCAGCGCATCGCCGACCAGGCCAAGGTCGTGGGCGATTCCGTCTCCTCGTTCCTGCGCGACCTGTTCGTGGCCATGGCCATCATCATCCTGGTGATGATGGTGCTTTTCCCCCTGCGTTCGGCCATCGTGGCAGCCATCACCATCCCCCTCTCGACTTTCATATCGGTGGGTATCATGTACATGTGCGGTATCCCGCTCAACACGGTCACGCTGGCTGCGCTGGTGGTCGTACTGGGGATGATCGTCGACAATTCGATCGTCGTGATCGACGGTTACCTCGATTACCTGGGCCGGGGCTATTCGCGCTGGTTCGCGGCCGTCGAGAGCGCCCGGGCCTTCTTCCCCTCGCTGCTGCTGGCCACCGTCTGCATCTGCATGATATTCTATCCGCTGCTGTTCACCATGACAGGCATGATGGGCGATTTCCTGACCTACTTCCCGTGGACCATCTCGATCAACCTGCTGGTCTCCCTGCTGTTGGCCGTGCTGGTGATCCCGTTCCTCGAAATCCTGATCATTCCCGTGGTGAACCCGCGCCGCAGCGACCGCAAATCCCTGACCGATCGCGTGCACGAAAAATACGAACGTGTGCTCGCATGGACATTCCGTCACGGCTGGCTCACCATCGGGCTGGGCGTCGTCTCGGTGGCCGTCTCGTTCCTGATCGCCACCCAGTTGAAATTCCGGATGGTGCCTTTCGCCGACCGGGACCAGTTCGCCGTGGAGATCTACCTGCAGCCCGACGCCCCTCTGGAGCGGACGGCCGCAGTGGCGGATTCGGTCTACGGGGTGCTCCGGGCCGATCCGAGGGTCCTTTCCGTCACCTCTTTCGTGGGCTGTTCCTCGCCCCGGTTCCAGATGAGCTATGCGCCTCAGATGGCGGGTAAAAACTATGCCCAGTTCATTGTCAACACCACTTCGGTCGACGATACGGAAGCGATTCTCGACGAGTATGCCGATGCATGGGCCGACCGTTTTCCCGAAGCCTACGTCAAGTTCAAGCAACTCGATTACCAGAACGTCCCTTCGCTGGAGTTCCGCTTCTACGGCAGCGACCTCGATTCGCTGCGCACGGCGGCCGACCGGCTGATGGAGCAGATGCGCCGCATGCCCGGACTGCTCTGGGTGCACTCCGACTATGAAGATCCCCGTTCGGTAATCGACGTGCGCCTCGATCCCGTGACGGCGCCCCAGCTGGGGATCACGCGCACGCTGGCCGCGGCCAACCTGGCCCTTGCCGCGGGCGACGTGGCGGTGGGTTCTGTCTGGGAGGGCGACTACCGGCTTCCCGTCGTGCTGAAAAACGATGAACGGAGAGGTGAGCGCTCGCTTTCCGATGTCGGAAATACCTATGTCTCCTCGGCGGTTCCTTCGCTCAGCGTTCCGCTGAGGCAGGTGGCCGAAGTGGAACCTGCCTGGAGCCAGAGCAAAATCGTACACCGCAACGGCATGCGCTGCGTCACGGTCTCGGCCGATCTGAAACGGGGTGTCAACGCCATGCGGATGACTTCCCGCATCGACAAAATGTTGAAGAACGAAATCGTCCTGCCCGCCGGCATCACCACCGAACTGGGCGGAGCCCACGAGTTCGATGCGGAGACGATTCCCCCCATCGCCGCCGGGTTGGGCATCTCGCTGATCATCATCTTCTTTTTCATTCTGATCAATTTCCGCAAGTTCGGTATCACGCTGGTGGTCATGGCTTCGATGTCGCTCTGTCTCTTCGGTGCCATGATCGGGCTGTGGATAGCCGGTTTCACCATCGGCCTGACCTCCGTGCTGGGCTTCATCACCCTGCTGGGAATGATCGTGCGCAACGTGATCCTGATGTACCAGCACGCCGAGGACAAACGGATCGGCGGGCACATGTCCGCGGCCGAAGCGGCCTATGACGCCGGGCGTCGCCGGATGGTGCCCATCTTCCTCACCACGGCTACCACGGCCGTGGGTGTGGTCCCGATGATGCTGGGAGGCAGCACCTTCTGGGCTCCCGTTGGGGTGACGATCTTCGCCGGCGGCATCGGTTCGCTGATCCTCGTGGTGACGATCCTGCCGGTGCTTTACTCCAAAATCTACAAGTGATGAAAACGAACCTTCTTATCTCCTTTTTCCTGTGCGGGACCGTCCTTTCGGCCGGAGCCCAGACGCTTACCCTCGAGGAGTGCCGCGAAGCCGCGCTGGAACACAACCGCACGCTCCGCAACAGCCGTCTCGATCTCGAGGCCGCGGTCCGGACGCGGCGCGGGGCCTTCACCCGCTATTTCCCGCAGGTTTCCGCTTCGGGAGGCGTGTTCCAGGCCCAGCGGGGACTCGTGCAGGCCGATTTCAGCGTGACCCTTCCGCAAATGGGTACGATTCCCATGCCGCTGTCGCTGGTGAAGCGCGGCATATTGGGTTCGGTGACCGCCGTACAGCCCCTTTTCGCCGGGCTGAAGATCGTGAACGGACATAAACTCGCCCGCCTGGGCGAAGAGGTCGGCCGTTTGCAGGTGCAGCGTACCGAAGCGGAGGTGCGCGAGCAGACCGAAGCCTATTTCTGGCAGATCGTTTCGCTTCGTGAGAACCTTACCACCATCGCGGCCGTGGAACGCCAGCTGGACGAGATACACCGTCAGGTGGAACTGTCGGTCCGGGCGGGTCTCGTGACGGCCAACGACCTGCTGCGTGTCGAACTCCGCCGTCAGGAGGTGGCTTCTAACCGGCTGAAGGTCGAGAACGGGCTGAAGGTGTCGAAGATGCTGCTGGCCCAGTATATCGGTGCGGACTGGCATACGCTCGATCTCTCCGCTTCGGGGTTCGACCGTCCCGAGGAGCCCTCGGTCCATTATGTCTCCCTCGAAGAGGCCCTCGACCGCCGGGCCGAGTACCGGTTGGCGGAGAAGGGGGTCGAAGCGCAGAGATACCGTACGCGGATGGAGCGCGGCAAGTTGCTGCCTACGGTCGGGATCGGGGCCGGATACCTCTATTACAACGTGATGAACAAGGGGGTCGACGACGGGATGGTGTTCGCTTCGGTATCGGTTCCCATTTCCGACTGGTGGGGCGGTTCCCATGCCCTGAAAAAGGCCCGGATCGAGGAACGGCAGGCCGAAAACGATCGGGAGGAGGCCCGCGAAATGCTTGCGGTCGAGATCGAACAGACCTGGAGCGGCGTGCAGGAAGCCTATGCCCAGATTCTGCTCATGCGGCGTTCGGTCGCTTCGGCCACCGAAAATCTGCGGCAGAACCGGCGTTTTTACGAAGCCGGTACGGTTTCGCTCACCGACCTGCTCGATGCCGAGACGCTCTATACCCAAAGCCGTGACAACCTCACGTCGGCCTGTGCCGCCTACCGCACGTCTCTGGCCCGATATATGCGTGTGACGGGACGGTAGTCCCCATCCGGCAGAGAAGCGCCGTTGCCGGAATGTATATAGTTTATGTCTATTTATGTATATAATATATTTATTTGATTTATAAATTTCCTTGCCCTATCTTTGTCTCATCGAAAGGAAATGAAAAACAATAACAATAAAAAATTACGATTATGAAAACACTGGATTTTATCGGACTGAACGAACCGAAAACAAGAAGCGTGGTATCTTCCCTCAAGAGGCTGTTGGCCGACTATCAGATTTTTTACGGCAACCTGCGCGGTTTCCACTGGAACATACAGGGCCCCGATTTTTTCGTCCTGCACGCCAAATTCGAAGAGCTCTATAACGATGCCGCCGAAAAGGTGGACGAGATCGCCGAGCGGATTCTCACCCTGGGCGGCGTGCCCGAAAACCGGTACAGCAAATACCTCGGCGAAGCCGGACTGAAGGAGGTGGCCGGTGTGAACTGCGGTCCGGAGGCGCTGAAAAACGTGCTCGAGACCTACGCTTATCTGATTGCCGAGGAACGCAAGCTGCTGGCGCTGGCTTCCGAGGCCGAAGACGAAGGTACGGTGGCACAGATGAGCGACTACCTTCGCGAACAGGAGAAACTGGTGTGGATGCTCACCGCCTATGCCTCCAAACCGGCCGAGTAATGACAGTTTCGAAATAGTTAGGTGAATATTGGCAGTAATGCCGGAAGGCGGCCCGAATCCGGGCCGCCTTCCTTGTGTCGTCGTGCGGGAGGGAAATCTACTTGCCTGTCAGCCGCGCTTTCGTCTTGCGGGCTTCGTCCGCGACGGACGACGGCTGTCCTGCGGCGATCAGCCTGTCGCACATCTCCACGATCATCCCCTTGCGGTACGAATCGGTGAACCAGCCGAGCGCTTCGACCATGTCCCTGCGCAGCGTTTCCGGCTGGGTGCCGTCCAGCGCGAAGGCCACGTAGCGGGGAACGTAGCGGTGGTAGTGGTTGTTCCGCAGCATGAAGACGCTCCAGGACCGTTTCTTGTCGGATTTCGTGGTGTCTTCGAGCGTCGTGAGGTTCTCTCTGACGTACTCTTCCGTCCGGTCGATCCAATCCAGCAGTTCCTGCTTCCTGGCCGTCGTCGCAGGCCATATCCGCTCCTTGCCGTCGAACTGCCGTTCGATTTCGGCCTTCACCTTTGCCGGGTCGAACAGGGTGAGCGCGTCCCGGCTGTAAAACTCCGTGCGGGGAGAGAGCATCTCCTCCTGCATGGCACGCACCAGCAGCGGAATCAGTACGTCGTCGCCGCATTCGCCGATCTCCTTCATGCTGAAACGGCGTACCAGTTCGTAGTTGTCGTTCAGTCCCGCTTCCACGGCCTCCCGTACGTCCGTTCCGCCCCGCCGCTGCAACAGCCGGAAGGCTTCCATGCGCACCACGCCGTAGGGCGAGGCGGCGAGCCGTTCCTTCAGCAGCTCCCTCACGCCCGTGTATCCGTTCTCGCTGAGGCGGCGGAGCGCCATGGCCTGCACGTCGGCCGAGGTGTGGTCGGCCAGTTTCCGCCACAGGCGGTTGTCTCCCCGCCTGACCGTGAGGGCTTCGTTGATGTCTACCGAAGGAGCCGCCGTATTGGCGAAACGGTAGGTCGGGTCGCCGAACAGATGGGTCTCCAGATAGTGGACATGGCGGCCCCATTGTCCGATCCGGATACCGGCCGCGAAGAGCCCGAGAAATTCATCCGGCCATTTGTCCTGGAGGGAGTTGACCGAGCATCCCTGAGCGGCCACCGTCCGCCCTTCCGTGAAGAGATAGGCTCCGGCCACGTAGTCGTCCCAGTGGAACGAACCGTTGCTGCACGCATCGTGCATGATGAACCGTGTGGCCGGACGGCAGCGGTAGATGTCTTCCGTCTCGATATTGAGCGTGAGGGCCCGGAGCGAATCGGCCCGGCGCAGAGAGTCGTCCGTGGCGAACCACGCATCGGGGAAACCCCATTTTTCCTGCCATTCGGCCCGGGTCTTCGCTTTGTCCTTCGAGCGTTTCATGATGGCCCGCAGGCTTCTCCGTATCTGTTCCGCGTGGTCGTCGATCCATGAGGCGGGTTCGCTGCCGCTGATGTACTGCGTCTGCTCTCCGCCGTGGTGATGCCCCAGCACGATGTCCGTACCCGGCCGCTGGATCTCCTCCAGGATGCGCTCCTTCATCGGAAAGAAGACGTCGTAGTCGGTGAACCGTGCCCGGCCCCCGTAACCGAATAGGGCCGGAAACTGTTCCCGCAGCGCCCGCTGTTCGTCGGCCCACGCATTGGGATCGTCCGAATTGTAGCCGTGGCCCCGGAACATGAAGAGGCTGTCCACCGGATTGTTTTCGCCCTTCTCGGCCACCACCTTGCGCAGGAAACGGTCCAGCAGCGCGTACTTGTCCGTTCCCTCCCGTTCGGGCGCCTTGATACGGGCCGAGTAGATGTCCGAGTCGATATGCTGGGCCGAGGAGGGGTTCATGGTGTAATAGTAGTAGAGGGGCTTTACCGAATCCCGTCTGATGAAGTCGAATTTCAGGTCGAAGTCGTCGTAATAACGGTCCGAAGGGACGGACGACTCCTGCCAGTCCCGGCTCTGGTCCATTTTGAAAGCCGAGGTGAGATGCTGGGCGTCCCTCAGCATGGGGATCGGAATGTCGCCCACCAGAACGACGCCTTCCAGTGGCATTTTTCCCCTGGCGAGTGCGATGATCCTCTCCCGTATGGCTTCCGGGGCATCGCCGTCCGTGACGAGTATCCAGGTGGCCAGCCGGTCGCGTTCCACCGCGTCGCGGTAGGCTTCCACCGCCTCCCGGCTCTTTTCGTAGCTGGTTCGGTCCACCACGATGGCGAACGAGGTGGGCGTCTTCACCGTGGGGGCGATCTCCCGGATTTCGGCTCTCGTCAGCAGCGGGACGAGCAGCAGGGCGGGCAACAGATTTCTTCTCTTCATGGTTCCTGTTCGTTTGAGTGAAAGAGGGCGGCCGGAATTCCGGAAGGAACCGCCGGCCGCCCGTCATCGGTTTATTGCAGGCGGATGATCGTCTGCGTCAGTTCGCCCCGCAGTTCGGGGGCCATGTCCTTCTCCTCGGCGAGTATCCTGCGGCAGCCCTCGACGATGTCGGGCGCTTTCCCCGAATGGGTGAACCAGCCCAGAGCCTCGGCCATGATGACCCGCAGCCGGGTGCTGTTCTCCCGGTCGGCTACGAACTTCAGAAAGTCGTCCGCATATTCGTGGTAGGTGTAGTTGCGTACCGTGCGGATCGCCATTTTCCGGGCCTCCTCCTTTGCCTTGCGGTCCATGATCCGGGCCACGCATTTCTCCTTCACGCCGGCCGACGAGGCGATCATGTCGGCCATCTCCTTGCGTTTGGCCTCCTTGTCGGGCCACAGCGAGCGGTCCACCGCGCGGTTCATGGCCTCCGTCACCTGGTCCGAAGGCAGCAGGGCCATCGCTTTTTCGAGCGTGTAGGCCACCCGCTGCGATTCGGGGTCGTTCAGGTATACGTCCACGATATCTGGAATCAGCGCCGGATCGCCCGTCATCCAGGCATAGTTGGCCGCATTGCGCCGGATCAGTTCGTAAGGATCGCGCAGTCCCAGCCGGATGGCTTCGATGAAGTCGGCATTGTCGTACCGGCTCAGCAGTTTCAGGCACTCCATGCGCGTGGTGGCGAACGGACACTCTTTCATGATCTCCAGCAGCCGGGCCGACGGCATCGGTTTTTTGCCGTCCGCCATCGTGCGAAGCGCCACCGAACGGATGTCAGCATAGTCCGAACCCAGGTAACGCTCCCATACCTTCGTTTTGCCGCGGAGAGCCGTCATGTCGGAACTCAGCGTGTTTGGTTCCACGGGCTTGAACCGGAAGGTCGGGTCTCCCACGATGTGCCCTTCCAGCGTGGCGATCAGCCGGTTGTACTGTCCTACACGCACTCCGTGCGAGAGCAGCCCCACCATTTCGTAGGTCCAGCGGTCCTGCAGAACGTTTACCGTGTTGCCCTGTGTGGCCACCGTGCGCCCGTCGTTGAAAATGTAGTAGGCCGCTATGCAGCCCGGCCGTTGGAACGATCCGTTGTAGCAGGCGTTGAACATGACGAAACGGGGCATCGTCTTCACCTTCTCCAGGTCGTCCAGCGTGATGGTGATGTTGTCCCGGTGGTTGGCGCTCAGTCCGGGAACCGTTTCGACCGGTGCTTCGGCGGCTTTCCCCGCATCTTCCTTCTTCGGCTCTTCGAAGAACGAGGGCAGCAGTCCCAGCTCTTTCATGAAGTGCTGTTTGGCTCCTTCCGGATCGCCCTCCTTCTTGTCGGCTTCCCGGTTCACGTAGTAGTCCACTTCCGATTTGATCAGTTTCATGCGGTTCTCCGTCGAGTTGCCCGGAGTGTTCCCGTTGATGTGCTGCAGATGGATCGACCCGTGTTCGTTGAAAAGCATCACGTCCAGTTCGTCCCGTTGCAACTGGTCGAAGAGGCGGAATTTCATGAATTCGTCCATCCGGAAATTGAGGTGCATGGCCGACAGGTGATCCCTGCCCGTCAGCGGGAAATTCTCGTTGACCGCCAGCTTCTCGTCGAGCCATACGTTCAGACAGTCCGAATTGTAGGCGTCTCCGGCGAAGGTCACGATGTGGTCGATCTGTTTTGTCCGCTCTTTTTCCGCCACGGCCTTGCGCAGGAACTTGCCGATCGCTGCGTAGGGGTCGCCTCCTTTCTTGGGCGGATACATGATCCGGCCCGAATAGTAGGTCGGGTTCAGCCGCTGGGGACTGTCGTCCGCGAGCTTGTAATAGAAATGGCGCGGATTCACCGTGTCCTGCTCCAGATAGTCGAATTTCAGGTGCAGGTCGTCGTAGAAACGGTCGGATGTGACCGAGGCGTCCTCTTTCGGAAACCGCTCTTCGTCCATCTTGAAGGCGGTGGTCATGTGCTGGGCATTACGCACGAGCACCACCGGAATGTCGCCGATCAGCACGATCCCCTCCAGGTTCGGCTGCTTCCCGTACAGTTTCTCCAGCTCTCCGCGCAGTTGTCCGGGATTTTCCCACCGGGCGCTCAGCACCCAGGTCGAGAGCCCGTCCTTTTCCAGTGCCCGGCGGTAGAGGTTCACCTCTTCGGCGCATTTTTCATAGGTTTTGTCGTCGATCACGATGGCGAACGAGGTGGCCTGTCTGGAGGCCGGTTTCTCGATCTTCACCTCTTGCGCGTATACGGCCAGCGGGAGTGCGGCGGCCAGCGCGATTCGCAGTATGTTTTTCATGTGCATCTTCGTTTCTGGGGATTATTTGACCGGTTGGAGCCGGGAGCAGGCCCGGGTCAGCTCCTGTTTCAGTTCGGGCGAACATTTGCCGCTGTCGAGTACCCGGCGGCAGGCGGCGGCGATCTCCTCCCGCTGGTTGGAGAGGGTGAACCATGCCAGCGCCTCGGCCAGGTGCACGCGGATGAAGTCGCTGTTCGATTCGTCTTCGAGCTCGGCCAGCACCTGCGGAATGATCTGGTGGTAGGGGCGGTTCTTGAGGAACGTGATGTAGAACTTCCGCCAGCGGTCTTTCTGGCTGTGGTCGGTGATCGTCTCCAGACTGCTCTGCGAGGGATTCGCACTGACGAGTTTCGTCAGTGCGGCCCGGTATTTGGGCGCATCGCAGAAATCGGCCTTTTCGAAGCGTTCGTCGATGGCTTTCAGTACCTTGTCCTTGTCGAAACAGAGCAGTGACTGTTCGATGTTGAAGATCACCCGGGCCGAATTCTGGTCGTTGATATAGGCTTCGATCAGCACGGGGATGAACTGTTCGTCGCCGCACAGCCCCATGCGGTGACATCCGATGCGCCGGATGAATTCGAAACTGTCCGAGGGCGCTTTCATCAGCGCCTTGCGGAAATTGTCGTCGTTGACGGCCTCCAGCAGGTGCATGCAGTTGTAGCGGACCACGGCGTGGGGCGACCGGCAGAAGGTGTCGTACAGCAGGTCGGAGATGCCCGGACAGCCGTTCAGATAGAGCCGGATCAAGGCATAGTTCTGCACGTCCGGAATCGGGGAGGAGAGTTTTTCCTTCCAGAATTCGTTGTCCGTCCGCAGCGATGCCGCATTCATGTCCTCGTCGAACGAGGGGGCGAACCGGAAGGTCGGGTCGCCGTGGATGTGCGATTCGAGGATGTTGATGTGGCGTGCCCATACGCCCAGCCGTGTGCCGCAGGCCAGAAGTCCCAGCAGGTCGAACGCCGATTTGTCCTGGAGGACGTTCACGCTGTTGGCGAAAGCCGCCACGCACATTCCGTCGGAGAAGATGTATTTTCCGGCGATATAGTCCTTTTCACGGAAATCCCCGTTGTAGCAGGCGTCGAAGATCACGAAACGGGCATTGGGCCGGATACCGTTCACGTCCTCCAGCACGATGCCCCGTTTCAGGTCGGTCAGCGAATCCTGCGCCCTCACCGCCGGGTCGAGCGCGTCGCGGAACCACGACGAATCGACTCCGAGCCTGTCGGCTTCGGCTTTGGCCCGTGCGAAGGGGTCCTTCTCGCCCCGGGCCGCATCCCGGCGCACCGTCGAGCGGAGGGTCTCCTTGACGAGCGCCATGTTGTCTTCCAGTTCGTAGGTGTCCTGGTCTCCGGTCAGGTACTGCCGCTCGGGCATCCCGTGTTCGTGGAAGACCATCATGTCCAGCTCCGGGCGCCGCAGCTCCTTGATGACGTTGTCTTTCATGTAGGGGGCCATCGAGTAGCGCATCAGCTTCATGCCCCGCTGGCGGGTGAAGATGCCGGGAAACTGTTCGTTCATCAGTTGCTGTTCGGACCGCCAGGCCACCAGCGAGTTGGAGTACGAACCGTGCCCCGTGTAGGAGACGAACCGGTCGAACTCGTTCCGTTCCCTGTGGGCTCTGACCGCTTTTTCCAGATAGGCTGCGATCTGCCGGTAGGGGTCGCCGTTCGAAGCCTGGGGACGGATGCGGCCGCTGTATATGTCGCAGGTGATGGCCTGGGGCGAATCGGGCGCCATGCGGTAGAAGAAGAGCATTCCCTGCGTGGAGTCGGCCAGCGGAGTGAATTTCAGGTCGAAATCCTCGTAGAAACGGTCGGAGGGTACCGACACGTCGCGCAGCGGGTAGCTCCGTTCGTCCATTTTGAAAGCCGACGTGAGGTGTTGTGCCTTGGTGATCATCGGAACGGGAATTTCGCCGATGAAGACGGCTCCTTCCAGTTTTTCCTGTCGGTAGAGCTTCTCCAGCAACTGCTTCACCTCTTCGGGCGAACGCCAGTTCTTGTAGGCCACGAACGTGGGCAGGCCTTCCGCTTCGAGTGTGGCCTTATAGCTCTCCACCTGCGGAGTGCAGTGCACGTAGGAGGCGCTGTCGATCACCACCACGAAAGAGGTATTCCCCTTTTGGGCGGGAGGCACGACCGTCTGTGCACGGCCTGTTCCCCCTATCGACAGGAGGACCAGCAGCGAGGCGGCGGCTTTGCAATGATTCGGTAGTCTCATGTGTCTGTTTTTAGATATGTTTGGTTAAATATTTAACATACAAATAGTTGCGAAGTATGTTCCTTAACAAGCGGAAAGTGAGAGACGATGGGTTCGTCTCTCACTGTTTCCTGTGGGATTGTCCGGTGTTCGCTCCCGGAGGGCGTCAGAATGCCATGCCCAGCCTGAAGGTAAGGTAGCTCCGGTTGTTGAACAGACTTCGGTTGCCGTGTGCCCGGTACAGGTCGAATGCGGCCCCGGCGTAGCAGGCCGTGTTTTTCAGGATACCCGTGTGCGAGTAGGTCACCGCCACCCCGCCGTTGAGGTAGCTGGTGCTCAGGTAACGGAAATCTTTCAGCGTGAAATCCTTGTAACATTCGTTGTCGGCCTGGTAGCCGTTGTAGTCCATTTTCGAGGAGAGGTTCTTGCTCGCCCCTCCGTGCAGGTCGGCCAGCAGCCGGCTTTTCTGCCCGGTCCGGAAATTTTTCCGGGCATAGGCCTCCAGCGTCAGGCTCTCCACGTCCTGCGTGCTGCGCGGCAGGTAGTAGATATTGGCTATTTTCCGGTAGGCGGCGCCGGCTCCCACCGTCCAACTGTAACTGTTGCCCTCTTCGTTGCGCATGAAGGACAGTTCGCCTTTCAGGTCGGTGACTTTGAAGTTCGACCGCACGTTCTTGAACGTCACCACGTAATCCATGATGTCGGGGTTGTTGTCGAATTCGGTGAGGTATTCGATGCCGTCCATGTCCTGCCGGCTCCACGACAGGTTCAGGTACCACGAGTCGCGGCCCGTGCCGTTGTCGAACCGGGCGTTGACCTGTGCATCCCACCGGTCCTGGCGGGTGGTGCCGATCAGCTTCGGCCGTTCGTCGCTGCTCTCCGCGCTTTCGGCCGTCTTCGCGTCTTCCACCTCGTAGGCGTAGTTGCCCGAAACGACGATTTTCACCTGGCGGCCCGAGAATCCGTACTGAAGGCCTCCGCCCAGGTTGTTGGCGTTGTAGTCGCGCATGGTCAGGGCGTTGGAACCCAGTCCGGTCACCATTTCACGGAAGAAACCGGGCGCCACCATCACCCAGATCGTCTGGCTGACACGGGAGTTTACCGTCCGTGCGTATCCGTATTCCCGGCGGCTGTAATAATCGAAGTCGGCGCCGATCGAGTGGCGGTTCATTTTCAGCAGCAGGCTCGGTTTCACCTCCACCCGCGACATTTCTATTTCGGGCCGGGGGTCTTTCTGCTTGGCACCGTCGGCCACGGCATACGACCCTTCGAAGCCGAGGTACAGCACGTCGCAGTAGAGAGGGGTCGCCGCTTTCACCTTCATGTCGAAACTCTGGTTGATCCAGTTGCTGAGCCCCTTGTCCGCAATATAGTAGGGCGTTCCGCGGAACGGGTCGATCAGCGAGGCGTTGTACTGTGCGTTTCGGATTTTGTCGCGGGAGTAGTTGAATTCTCCCCAGGCGTAGAACCGTTTGTCCTTTCCGAGAAATCCCCCTCCGTCGGTGCTGAATCCGAATCCGGTGTTCATTTTGCCGCTCTGGGGCCGCTTGAACGTTCCGTCCGTGCGGGTGAAGTAGAGGTCTGCATCGGCGTAGTAGGCGGCATCGTCGATGTAGGCTCCCGCGGCGTTGCCGGTGTGGGACAGCCACAGGTTCTGGGTCTTGATCCGTTCGATCGAAGCGGCTGTGTTGGGGGTTCTGCCCGTCTCCTGCGCCCGTGCCGGAACCGCGCCCGATACGAGCAGCAGGCAGCTGATGATCATGAGGTTTATATGTTTTGTCATAATGTTCAAACTTGAATGGGATTAGTGATTGCTGGGACTCCAGCTCGGAACTTTCTCGCCGTTGCGGCGGATGGCCGGCCGGTCGTTGATCTGGAAATCGTCGGTGGAGTTGTTCGTGTCCTGATACAGGGGGGTGCCGTCGGGCCGCTCCCCGATCTTTTTCCGGCTGACGGATTTCCCGACGTAGATCTCACCCACGGAGAAACCGCCCGCATCCACGAATCCGGGAATGCGCTTCATGTTCAGGTCGGACATCGAGGGAAGGAACTCCACGCCGTCCATGACCGCTTCGGCCGGAATCTTGGCCCATTCGTAAGTGCCGTTCACCTCTTTCTGGGTGGTCTCCCCGAGCTTCCAGTAGTCGGTGTCCCCGAACGTCAGCGCCTGCCCGGGCTGGTAGAGGCAGAATGCGGCTCCGGATACGGAGGTCAGCCACTGCCACGTGTTGATGTAGCCTCCCCAGAATACGTATTGCAGGTTGGGTACGTTGGGATTGTCCCGTTCGGGTTTTCCTCCGGCCCACATCTCCCATTCGGCCATCGAGTTGTCGAACGAGTCGGGATTGTTTTCCCGGTGGTCGCGGGATTCCTGTACGATGATCACCGATTCGCCCGGCGCCAGCGGATAGTCGGTTCCGTTGCCCGGGAACTGCCACAGCGTGATGCCGTACACGAAATTGTCCTTTCCCTCCGATGCGGGCCAGGCCGGCAGTACGGCCGTCGCCTGATCGGGATAGAGCTGCGTGAAGCAGAGGTGGTCGAGGTAATAGACTTCGTCTCCGTTGTTGTAGATTTCGTAGGTCTGGTCGCGGAAGTAGTAGGGGGAAATGCCGCAGTAGTAGACCTCCTTGATGCAGAGGGGGCCTACTTTGGCCGGACGCAGGTTGAGCGTCGATCCGGCGGCGGCCTCTTCCCGCGAGACGTTTTTCGTCAGCGAGATGTTCTGGGCGGCCCCGTTCAGGTAATAGGTTTCCCCTTCATTCTCCACGGAACCGGCCACGTTGATCGTGTAGACGCCCGGGGTGAGCGTCGCCGTGGCGATTCCGTCGGCATCCACCGTGGCGGAGGTGAAACTGCTCTCCTCGTAGTTGACGAAGGTGGCTTTCAGCCCTTCGGTCGGGAAGTTCGGGTCGGGTTCGCCCTTGCCGTCCGCGTCCACGAATCCGGTCACGGCATTCACTTTGTAGGAGACGGTGATGGGTTCCACGATTTCCGCGTCGCCGGCTTCGGTCATCATTTCGGAACAGGACACCAGACCCGAAACGGGAAGCGCGAGACTGAGCAATGCGATATATGCTTTTTTCATAGGTTTCTGCGATTTACTTGATTAATGCGGACAGTTCGACGCCGAAGAAGAATTTGTCCCGGTTGCGCCGTACGCGGGTGCCGATGTCCACGTTGCTTTTGAAGTAGGGCATGCTGCGGAACATGTTGTTGGCGAAGAACGACACGCGCAGGTACTGCCCGATCTCCTTGGTCAGGTTGATGTTCATGCAGAGCAGGGGCGGCCGGTTTCGTTCGCGCAGATGGCGGCGTTCGTTGAGGTAGTTGTACCGGTCGAGCCCGTTGAATTCGGGATCGGCCCCTCCCAGTTTCGAAGGATCGAGGTCATACATCTGCCCGTCGTATTTGGAGATGTATTTGACGGGAATCGAGTCGTTTCCGTAGGTGTGCCACAGGTTGTCCTTCCAGATCACGTTGGCGGTCAGGGTGACGATGAAGCCGATCTTCGGAATGTTGTGCGTGATGCGCAGGTTGGTGATGATCGACTCGTGGTGCGACACGTCGTTGCCCGGTTCGAAGACGCCCATGTGGGGATAGGTGGCGTAGTCGGTGCCGGTCGTGCGGTTCCAGAACGTATAGTTGTTCGTCCACGATTTATGGCGTGTCCAGGCTCCGTTGAGCGAGAAGGAGGTACGGATGGCGTCGATCCGGCCGAAGTCGATCTCCGCCTCGATGCCCTCGGTCTGGTAGGCGTAGTTGTTGGTCGGCATGGTGTATTCCACGAGAATGTCGTTGCTGGCCTCCAGCACCGGCTGGGGCAGCGTCGTCCCGTCATCGGGTACGTCGCCCTCTTCGTACTGCACGTACTTCACGCTCTTGAAACTCGACGGCGTGCTGCCGAACGTGTAGCCGTTCAGGCACTTGTCGCGGTACCAGGTCAGATAGCCCCGCACCTGTCCGATCCGGAAGTCGAGGCCCACTTCCCATTTCTTGGCTTTCGCCATCTGCAGGTCGGGATTGTGGGTGTTGAACACGCGGGTGGTGACGAGCTGGTACATCTGGGCCTCTTCGGCGTAGTAGCTGCTGCTGTTGTCGAAGTTCAGCATGTCGAAATAGGCATTGTCGGGCGAGAGAAGGGCCACCGAGGGTGCCTTCATCGTGATGCCGTAACCGCCCCGGACGCTCAGGTGCTGTTCGGGCAGAATGTCCAGCGATGCGTTCAGACGCGGAGACCATCCCCCCTTGAAATCGACTACATGGTCGTACCGCACGCCGGCCACGATGTTCAGTTCCCGGCGGGCGAACGTCCAGCGGAAGCTCTCCTCCGCGAAGGCGCCCAGATGGTTCAGGAACGGAATCTCCTTGTAGGAGCGTTCGCGGTGTCCGGCGAACTGGTACGATACGTTGCGGTAGGGCGGGTATTCGGGATCGAAAACCCGTCCCTGTCCCAGGTTGCCCGAGTTGCGGAAATCGCCGCCGATGAGGATGCGGTGGTTCGTGGGGCCGAGTTTGCCGGCGAAGGTGGCCAGCAGTTTGGCGTAGGTATTGAGCTCCTTGCCGTAGACGTTGTACTGCGATTTGTAGCTTCCGGGCAGAACCCATGCCTTCTTGCCGGCTTCCGCATCCGTGAAGTTCGTCACCTCCGAACCGTCTTCGTCGTAGATGTGCCGGCCGGGGATGCTGGAGATCGTGGCTCCGTCCGTCATGGCCGTGGAGTAGGGATAGTCGGCGTTGGTGAGTTCGTCCTCGTAGTAGGTCCTCTTGTTGGTGTAGCTGACCGAGGCGTTGTATTTGATGTTCTTGAACCAACCCTTGTTGAAGTTCAGCGTTCCGTTCGTGTTGAAGCGGATGCCCAGGTCGCGTTCGTTGAAGGTCTCCAGATCGTCGGCGTCGTCCGGGTTGGGCTCGCCCTTGTCCTTGGAGTAGATGAAGTTCACCACCGAGTTGGTGTAGAACTTGCCGTCGAACAGCGTGTTGGTGTAGCCCACGCGGCCCGTCACCCGCTGGTAGAAGTCGTACCCCTGGGTGGGGTCGGCCACGTTATAGGTGTAGTCGGCTCCGTAGTTGATGCTGCCTCCTCCCGCTTTGGGCGAAAGGTTGAAGCCCTGCGTGGCCGAGAACATGTAGACGTTCGGATTGGTGTTGAACTTGATGGCCAGCGGCGAATGGCCCGCTTTGGTGTTGACGATCACGGCGCCCGAGGTGATGTCGCCGTATTCCACGGAGGCGATGCCCCGGATCACCTCGACCGATTCGATGTTGTCCGTGGTGATGTTCCGCAGGTCGAATCCCGAAGTGGGCGTATTCTGCCGGTAGACGGTGGTTCCGTATTCGTCCTGGGTGCTTCCCGGGAGGGCCGTGTTCTGCTGGGAGCCCGTGGTCATGGTCAGCACCTGCAGGTTGGCGTTGTTCGAGAGCGGCGAACCGTCCATGATGATCGCCGTGCCGAAACTCTGTCCGCCCCGGATGCCGGTGGCCTGGTTGTAGGTCAGGTCGGGCCTCGTGACGGCCTCGCCCGGCAGTAGCGACATGATGTCGGCCAGCGACGTGGTCATCAGGTGGTCCATCGCCGCCCGCGAGATTTTGGTGGCCGTGGCGGCCCCCGCCTTGCTCTCCTGGGCCGATACCACGATGTTGTCCAGACGGAACGAGGTTTCTACCATGGCGTACGACAGATTGGTCACGGTTGCCTTGGCATCGACCGTCGTGCTGATCTTTTCGTATCCCAGCGAGGATATTTCAATCTTATAGGTGCCGGGGGCGAGCGACTTGATTTCGAATTCGCCCTGCAGGTTGGTCGTGGTGGCCACGCCGATCTCGGGCAGCGAAACGACCGCATAGGGTATCGGGGTCTTCGTCTTCCCCGACTCTTTCGTCACGACGGAACCGGAAATGGAGACCGTCGTTTTGTTCTGTGCACCTGCATCCCAGAGGGTACATGCGACCAGGGCCAGAGACAAAGAGATGATTTTGGTAAAGATTCTCCTCATACGTCTGTTTGTATTAGTGTTCGTTTGGTTTCGACTGCAGAGAAGAGGGACATTTGTTCGGTAACGCCTTCTTCCCGATCCGTTTATCCGTTTTCTCCGCACTGCCTTTTGGCGTTAATCGAAAAAATTTTATTTTGCAATTATATAGACTAATTTTTATCTTTCCAACCGCATTTACCTCGTTTTGGGGACGTTGTTTTGAAATTTAACCGATTGTAGGTATTTTGCTTACGGATTTTCACCGGATCGTCGTGCCGGGGTGACGATTTGCAGAGGGACCGAAACCGATTTCCAGTGAAAATAACAAAATAAACGATGTTTGTTTAAAAAAGAAGTATATATTTTCCAATTTTCCGTTACTTTACCGCCTGAATATGAATGGATCGGATATGACAGCCCGGGAGCGGGCCGGGATCGTGGCCCTGATGAAGCGCGAAGTGGTTCCTGCGATAGGATGTACCGAGCCCGCCGCCGTAGCCCTGTGCGTGGCACGGGCGAGGGAGGTGTTGGGGGAGGTGCCTTCGCGGATCGAAGTGTTGCTGAGTGCCAACATGCTTAAGAATGCCATGGGGGTGGGGATTCCCGGGACGGGGATGATCGGGCTGCCGGTAGCCGTCGCTCTCGGGGCGCTGATCGGAAAGTCCGGCTACGGGCTGGAGGTGCTGAAGGATACCACGCCGCAGGCCGTGGAGCGGGCGCGGGAGATGATCGACGCCCGGGCGATCCGGATTGCCCTCAAGGAGGGGATCGCGGAGAAACTCTACGTGGAGGTGATCTGTACGGGAAGGGACGGGCAGTCCCGGGCGGTGATTGCCGGTGGACATACCCGGTTCGTCCACCTCTCCTGCGGGGAGAAGGTGTTGCTTGATCTGGAGACGGGAACCGGCGGGGAAGAGGACGCACAGGCGCCTGAACTCGACCTGCGCCGGGTGTACGACTTCGCCTTGTCTGCCCCGCTGGACGAGATACGGTTCATCCTGGAGAGCGGCCGCCTCAATATGGCCGCAGCCGAGCGTTCGTTCGAGGGGCATTACGGCCATGAGCTGGGACGGGTCCTCCGCAGCCGGGTGGAGGAGAGGGTGATGGGCGAGAGCATCTTTTCGCATATCCTCTCCTATACGTCCGCCGCCTGCGATGCGCGGATGGCCGGAGCGCCGATTCCCGTGATGAGCAATTCGGGCAGCGGCAACCAGGGGATTGCGGCCACCGTGCCCGTGGTGGTCTATGCCCGCGAGTGCGGGGCCGCGGAAGAGGAACTGATCCGGGCGCTGGTGCTGAGCCATCTCACGGTGATCTACATCAAGCAGAGCCTGGGCAGGCTTTCGGCCCTGTGCGGCTGTGTGGTGGCCGCCACCGGTTCCAGTTGCGGAATCACCTATCTGATGGGTGGCGGTTATCCCGAAGTGGTGCGGGCGGTAAAGAACATGATCGCCAACCTGACGGGTATGATCTGCGACGGGGCCAAGCCCAGCTGTGCGCTGAAACTTACCAGCGGGGTTTCGACCGCGGTGCTGTCGGCCATGCTGGCGATCGAGGGCAAGTGCGTCACTCCGGCCGAGGGAATCATCGACGAGGATGTCGACCGCTGTATCCGCAATCTGACGCTGATCGGTTCGCGCGGGATGCAGGAGACCGACCGTCTGGTGCTCGAAATCATGACGGACAAGGAGTGCTGACCTGCCGCGTGGCGGTACGGAACCGCGCGGCAGGAACGGCCCGTGTCTTCGTAGTGCAATATGAGCGGACCGCCCGCCCCGCTCGTCCCCGTCGGCAAAGAGGCATTCGGTCGGGGATGGCCTGTCGGATCGCATGGCTTTTTGCCTGGTGGGGCACCTTGTTCGCCGGCGACGGGGAGGCAGCGGTTGTCGGGCGATGCCATGCGGAGGCGCTGGCGCGGATCTCTCTGTACGGAATGAATAGGAATGTAAAACAAGAGCGGCCGGTCCTCATGGGACCGGCCGCTCTCTGCGCGACGGATGCCGCGATGTCTTATTCCAGTTCGATAGCCTCTACGGGGCAAACGCCGGCGCAGGTTCCGCACTCGGTGCAGACCGAGGGGTCGATTACGTAAACGTCACCAGCGGAGATAGCCTCTACGGGGCACTCGTCGATACACGTACCGCAGGCGGTGCAGGTATCTGCTTTGATCTTGTAAGCCATGATTCGTCGTTTTTAAAATGGTAGTGAATGATTATTCGGGGCAAATATATCACTACTTTTTGTAATTTTCAATAAAAATTACCTAAAAGTTGCTATTTGATCGTGTCGAAACGTGTATAGGGAACCAGCACTTCGGGGATGCGGATGCCTTCCGGCGTCTGGTTGTTCTCCAGTAGGGCGGCCACGATGCGGGGCAGAGCCAGCGAACTGCCGTTGAGGGTGTGGGCCAGGTGCGTCTTCTTGTCGGCGCCGCGGTAGCGCAGCTTCAGCCGGTTGGCCTGGAACGACTCGAAGTTGGAGACGGACGACACCTCCAGCCACCGTCCCTGCGCTTCGGAATAGACCTCGAAGTCGTAGGTGAGGGCCGACGTGAAACTCATGTCCCCGCCGCACAGCCGCAGGATGCGGTAGGGCAGCCCCAGATCCTTTACGAGGCTCTCCACATGGGCTACCATCTCGTCCAGCGCCTGGTAGGAACGGTCGGGGTGTTCGATGCGCACGATCTCCACCTTGTCGAACTGGTGCAGGCGGTTCAGGCCGCGCACGTCCTTGCCGTAGCTTCCGGCCTCGCGGCGGAAACAGGGGGTGTAGGCGGTCAGTTTGATCGGGAAGTCGCTCTCATTGACGATCACATCGCGGTAGATGTTGGTAACGGGCACCTCGGCCGTGGGGATCATGTAGAAGTTGTCCACCTCGGCGTGGTACATCTGGCCCTCCTTGTCGGGCAGCTGGCCCGTGCCGAACCCCGATGCCTCGTTGACCATGATCGGGGGCATCACCTCCGTGTAGCCGGCCGCCGTGTTGCGGTCGAGGAAAAAGGTGATCAGCGCCCGCTGCAGGGCGGCTCCCTGTCCCTTGTAGACGGGGAATCCGGCCCCGGTGAGCTTCACGCCCAGTTCGAAGTCGATGATGTCGTATTTCTTGGCCAGCTCCCAGTGGGGCAGGGCGCCTTCGGGCAGCTTGGGAATCTCCTCCACGATCTTCACCACGAGGTTGTCGGCGGCCGTTTTCCCTTCCGGCACGATTCGGGCCGGGAAGTTGGGCAGGGTGACGATCTGGGCGCGGAGTTCCTCTTCGGTCTTCTTCAGCTCCTCGTCCAGCACTTTCGTGTCGGCCTTGAGCTGGGCGGTCTTCTCTTTGGCCGCGTCGGCTTCCTCGCGCTTGCCCTGCGCGAAAAGGCGGCCGATCTCCTTGGCTATGGCGTTCTGTTCGGCCAGTTTGGTGTCGAGTTCCTTCTGTATCTCCTTGCGGCGGTCGTCCAGCGCGACGATGCGCCGGATCACCGGGGCCGCATCCACGCCCTTGACGGCCAGACGCTCGATGGCATGGGCTTCGTCGTCCCGGATCTGTTTTAGCGTTAACATCCTGTTCTGAATTCGTTAATTTGTCCTTGTTGCTTCTTACGATTCGCAAAGGTACTGTTTTTTTTGTACTTTTGCCCCGTATCATACCCGAAAATTATGAAATACATCCTCGTCACGATCCTCTGCTGTCTCGGCCTGGGCGCCTGTCTGGGCCGGGGAGGAGGGAAAAGCCTCACGGCGGAGCGCCCCAGGCAGGCTTCGGTGCGCGTGCCTGAGCGGTACAGCTACCGGATCGCCGCCGTCCATCCCCACGATCCCTCGTCCTACACGCAGGGGCTCTACTGGGACCGGGGCCGCCTCTACGAGGGTACGGGGCTCTACGGCGAGTCGGCTCTGCTGGAGACCGACCCTGCGACGGGAAAGGCGCTCCGGAGGGAATCCCTGCCGGCCGAACTTTTCGGCGAGGGGATCGCCCGGCTGGGAGACACCATCTACCAGTTGACGTGGCAGGAAGGCCGGGCGCTGCTTTACGATGCCGCCACCTTCCGGCGCATCGGCGAGTTCCGCTATCCCGGCGAGGGATGGGGGCTGACCACGGACGGTTCCGTGCTCTACGCCAGCGACGGAACCTCCCGCATCCGGGTGCTCGACCCGCGCGATTTCAGCGTGAAACGGGAGATTTTCGTGACCGCCGAGGGCCGGGCGCAGGAGTATCTGAACGAACTGGAGTGGATCGGTGGCGAACTGTGGGCCAATGTCTACATGACCGACCTGATCGTGCGGATCGACCCCGCCACGGGCGAGGTGACGGGTGTGATCGACCTGACGGGCCTGTTGCCCGAAGCCGACCGTACGCCGGAGACGGACGTGCTCAACGGCATCGCGTGGGACCGGGAGACGGGCCGGATTTTCGTGACCGGGAAGAGATGGAGCAAACTGTTCGAGATCGAACCGGTCGGGCGGTAAACGACGATTTATGATGAAATTTTCGATATACGACGAAGCCGGGCGCCGGATTCTGGTGCTCGACGGGGGGCTCGGTACGATGGTGCAGGGTTTCGGCCTGGGCGAAGAGGATTACCGGGGCGAGGCGTTCCGCGACTGGGCGGTGCCCCTGAAGGGATGCAACGACGTGCTGCCGGTGACGGCGCCGCAGGTGATCGGGCGGATTCATGAAGCCTACCTGGCGGCGGGTGCCGACATTATTTCGACCGATACGTTCAATGCCAACGCCGTGTCGCTGGCCGACTACGGGCTGGAAAGCGAGGTGCGCCGGCTCAACCGCGAGGCGGCTGCGCTGGCCCGGCGGACGGCCGACCGCTTTACGCTGGAGAATCCGTCGAAACCCCGTTTTGTGGCGGGTTCGATCGGACCGACCAACCGGACGGCCTCGATGTCGGCCGACGTGAACAATCCGGCGGCGCGCGAAGTCACCTTCGACGACCTTGCGGCCGCCTATGCCGAGCAGGTGCGCGGCCTGCTGGACGGCGGGGTGGATATCTTCCTCGTGGAGACGATTTTCGACGTGCTCAACGCCAAGGCCGCCGTGTTCGCCGTCGAACAGGTGTGCCGCGAACGGGGCGTGCAGCGGCCGTTGATGCTCTCCGGTACGCTGACCGATGCCAGCGGGCGCACCCTGTCGGGACAGACGGTGGAGGCGTTCTGGATTTCGCTGGCCCATGCCAGGCCTTTCTCGATCGGGCTCAACTGCGCTTTCGGCGCCCGGCAACTGATGCCTTACGTGGAGCGTCTGTCCCGGGTGGCCGAGTGCCGCATTTCGGCCCACCCCAACGCCGGACTGCCCAACGTGATGGGCGGTTACGACGAGACGCCGCAGATGTTCGCCGACGAGGTGGAGCGATACATGCGGGAGGGGCTGGTGAACATCGTGGGAGGGTGCTGCGGCACCACGCCCGCGCATATCGCCGCCGTGGCCCGGGCTGCTGCCCGGTATGCGCCCCGTCCCCTGCCCGAACCCCGCGGGGAGACGGTGCTCAGCGGACTGGAGCCGTTGCGGATCGTTCCCGAGGCCAACTTCGTGAACGTGGGCGAACGCACCAATGTGGCCGGTTCGGCGAAGTTCAGGAAGATGATCCGCGAGGAGCGCTGGGAGGAGGCCGTGGCCGTGGCCCGTTCGCAGGTGGAGGCCGGTGCGCAGGTGGTGGACGTCTGCATGGACGACGGGCTGATCGACGGGGCGGCGGCCATGACCCGGTTCCTGAACCTGGCCATGTCGGAGCCCGAGATCGCGCGGGTGCCCTTCATGATCGACTCCTCGAAGTGGGAAGTGCTCGAAGCCGGTCTCAAGTGTACGCAGGGGAAGAGCGTGGTCAACTCCATTTCGCTCAAGGAGGGCGAGGCGAAGTTCCTGAGACGGGCGGAACTGGTGCGCCGCTACGGGGCGGCAGCCGTGGTGATGCTCTTCGACGAACGGGGCCAGGCCGACACCTGCGCCCGCAAGATCGAGGTGGCCCGGCGGGCGTACGGCCTGCTGACCGGAGCCGGTTTCCCGGCGGAGAATATCATATTCGATCCCAACGTGCTGGCCGTGGCCACGGGGATCGCGGAACACGACAACTACGGCGTGGATTTCATCGAGGCGGTACGCTGGATCAAGGCGAACCTGCCCGGGGTGAAAGTGAGCGGCGGGGTGAGCAACCTGTCGTTTTCGTTCCGGGGACACAACACGATCCGCGAGGCGATGCACTCCGTCTTCCTGTATCATGCGGTGGCCGCGGGTATGGACATGGGCATCGTGAATCCGGCCATGCTGCAAGTCTACGAGGAGATTCCCCCACAGCTGCTGGAGCTGGCCGAGGACGTGGTGCTCAACCGGCGTCCCGACGCTACGGAGCGGCTGATGCGGTATGCCGAGACGGTGGACGAGACGGCCCCGTCGGGTGCCGCCGTCGTGGAAAGCTGGCGGGAGCTGCCCCTGCCCGAGCGGATCGCGCATGCGATGGTGAAGGGAATCGCCGACCACATCGCCGAGGATGCGATGGAGGCTTTCCGGGCCGAAGGGTCGCCGCTGGCGGTGATCGACCGCCTGCTGATGCCGGCTATGGGCCGGGTGGGCGAGTTGTTCGGGGCGGGCAAGATGTTTCTTCCCCAGGTGGTCAAGAGCGCCCGGGTGATGAAGAAGGCCGTGGAGGTGCTCACTCCTTATATCGGGGCGGGCGATCCGGTGGCGGGCGCTTCGGCGGGACGTGTCCTGATCGCCACGGTCAAGGGCGACGTGCATGACATCGGCAAGAATATCGTGTCGGTCGTGATGACCTGCAACGGATACGAAATCCTCGACCTGGGGGTGATGGTCGAGTGCGGCAGGATCGTGGACGAGGCCGAACGGTGGGGTGCGCAGGCCATCGGTCTGAGCGGGCTCATCACTCCCTCGCTGGAGGAGATGATCCGTGTGGTGAAGGAACTGGAGCGCAGGGGGATGACCGTGCCGGTAATCATCGGCGGGGCGACCACTTCGAAAGTGCACACGGCGGTGAAGATCGCCCCGCATTACGGCGGAGTGGTGGTCCACAGCGGCGACGCTTCGGACAACGTGCGGATTCTCTCCCGGCTGTTCGGCCCCGACCGTGAGACCTACATCGCCGGGGTGAAGGAGGAACAGCGGCAGTTGCGGGAGCGGTTCGAACGCCGGCAGCGGGAGAAGGAGCTGCTGCCGTTGGGCGAGGCGCGTGCCCGCCGGTACGTGAAGCCGGCCGACCGGATCGTCGTGCCCCGGCAGACGGGGCGCGTGGTCTTCCGCGATTTCCCGATCTCCGAGGCGGAACGTTATATCGACTGGAACTTCTTTTTCCCTGCATGGGGATTGAAGGGCCGCTACCCGGACCTGCTCTCTTCGCCCGAAAAGGGGGAGGAGGCGCGGCGCCTGCTGGCCGATGCCCGGCAGCTTCTCGGGCGCATCCGGGACGAGGGGCTGCTCGGCCTGCACGGTGTGGCGGGCATCTTCCCTGTGCGGAGCGAGGGCGACGACCTCGTCTTTACGGCCGGGGACGGCAGGGAAGTGCGCATGGCCCAGCTGCGTTCCCAGCAGCGGGACGAACCGAGTAACCTTTCGCTGGCCGATTATGCCGTGGACGGTGCGGCGGGTGCGACCGACTACGCCGGGGTTTTCGCCGTCACGGGCGGTGTGGGGCTCGACCGTCTGGCGGCCTCTTTCCGCGAGGCGGGCGACGACTATAACGCCATCATGAGCAAGCTGCTGGCCGACCGGCTCACCGAGGCGTTCGCCGAAGCGGTGCATGCTTTCGTGCGGCGCACCCTGTGGGGGTACGAGACGGGGCCGGAGCTTCCGCCCGAGGCGGTGATCCGCGGGGAATACCGGGGTATCCGCACGGCCTTCGGCTATCCTGCCTGCCCGGACCATTCGCTCAAGCGGGAGGTGTTCTCCCTGCTGGAGGTGGAGGAGTCGGTGCCGATGACCCTCACCGAAAACTGGATGATCTCGCCCGGCGAGGCCTTGTGCGGGCTGATCTTCGCGGACGAGGAGGCCCGCTATTTCGCGGTGGGACGGATCGACGGCGAACAGACGGCCGACTATGCGGCCCGGCGGGGGTTGAGCGAGGAGGAGTTGAGGCGGATCATTCCGCAGAATCTCTGACCCGATTCCGGAGGCGGGGACTTCCGGACGGGGAAATTTTTGAATGAAAGGGCCTCAAAGGCCCGAAACGAACGAATATGCAGATAACGGAAATTATCGAACAGGCCCGCCGGGAGGGCCGCACGCGTTTCGCTTTCGAACTGCTGCCTCCGCTCAAGGGGGACGGTACGGCGGGCGTCTTCTCGGCCATCGACCCGCTGATGGAGTTCGGACCGGCCTATATCAACGTGACCTACCACCGCGAAGACGTCAAGTACGTGGAGCGCGGGAACGGTCTGCTCGAAAAGCGGATCGTCCGCCGCCGGCCCGGTACGGTGGGGATCTCGGCCGCCATCATGAAGCGCTACGGTGTGGAGGCGGTGCCTCACCTGATCTGCGGCGGCCTTTCGCGCTACGACATCGAGGACGCGCTGATCGACCTCGACTTTCTCGGGGTGAACAACGTGCTGGCCCTGAGGGGAGACAACCTGCGGGGGGAGCACTCTTTTGCGCCTCACCCGCAGGGACATGCCCATGCCTGCGACCTGGTGGCCCAGATCGCCGATATGAATGCGGGCATTTTCGTGGACGGGGAGGTGCAGCCCTGCCACCATTCGCGGTTCTGTATCGGGGTGGCGGGCTATCCGGAGAAACATGCCGAGTCGCCGAATCCCGAGTCGGACATGCTTTACCTGAAAAGGAAGGTCGATGCGGGGGCGTCGTACATCGTCACGCAGATGAGTTTCGACAATGCCCGCATTTTCGATTTCATCCGCCGCTGCCGCGAAGCGGGAATCACGGTGCCCGTAATTCCGGGTATCAAACCTCTTTCGACCAAGGCGCATCTTACGGTGCTTCCGCAGGTATTCCACGTCGATCTGCCGCAGGAGCTGGTGGCCGAGGCGAGTGGCTGTCCCGACAATGCCGCCGTGCGCGAGGTGGGTGTCCGCTGGGCGGTCCGCCAGGTGAGGGAGCTGCGGGAGGCGGGGATTCCGGTGGTGCACTTCTACACGATGGGTAAGACGGACAACGTCGTGAAAATCATTCGGGAGGCATTGTAGATATGGAAAGGAAGATGATACTCGGGGCGGCGCTGGACCTGTTCGGTACGGTGCTGGAGTACCGCCGCTACCTCCACTCCCATGCGGAACTTTCCTTCGGGGAGCGGGAGACGGCGGACTATATCGCCCGGGTGCTGGAGCGCGAGGGCATCCGTTTCAGCCGGATAGCCGGGACGGGAATCCTGGCCCGGATCGATGGCTACACCTCTTCGAAACGCACGGTGGTGCTGCGGGCCGACATCGACGCGCTGCCCGTCTCCGAGCGGACAGGGCTTCCGTTCGCGTCGGTCAACGAGGGGGTGATGCACGCCTGCGGACACGACATGCATGCGGCGGCCCTGCTGGGGGCGCTGTTGTTGCTGCGTGACCGCAGGGACCGTTTCGAGGGGACCGTGCTGGGATTGTTCCAACCCGGAGAGGAGGTCAATCCGGGAGGGGCTTCGCTGGTGCTGAAGGAGGAGCCTTTCGCGGAGTTCGACGTCGCCGCCGTGATCGGGGAGCATGTCGAGCCGGAGCTGCCCACGGGAACGGTGGGTTTCCGGGCCGGAAAATACATGGCTTCGAGCGACGAGGTGCGCATCACGGTGCGGGGACAGGGCGGACACGCCGCCCTGCCGCACAGGTTGAAGGACCCTGTGGTGGCCGCCGCCGCCATGATCTCCGCTTTCCAGCAGATCGCCGGACGCAACGCCGACCCGCGGGTCCCGACGGTCTTTTCCATCGGGCGGGTGATCGCGGACGGGGCGACCAACGTGATTCCCGACACGGTGGAGATGGAAGGAACGCTCCGTACGTTCGAGGAGCGTTGGCGTTCCGATGCCCGCGACCGCATCCGGGCGATCGCCACCGGTACGGCAGCCGCCTATGGCGTGGAGGCCGGGGTGGATATTTCGGTGGGCTATCCCTGCGTGGTGAACGACGCCTCCCTGGTGGCGCTCGGGCGCAGCGTGTGCACTGGACTGTTGGGTCGGGAGGCCGTCGTGAAACTGGGACTGAGGCCTACGGCCGAGGATTTCGGCTACTATACGCAGCGCTATCCCTCGCTCTTTTTCCGCGTGGGTGTGGGGTATGCCGACGGCCATTCGGCCGGCCGGCTCCACACGTCTGCGTTCAATCCGGACGAGAAGGCGCTCTGTTATGGCGTGGCCGTGCTGTCGGCGCTGGCACTGGAGATACTGGGCCTTCCGGCGGTCCGGAAGGATTCGCCGGATGCGGAGTGACCCGGAAGAGGGGACTGCTGCCCGGCCGGCTAATGGATGGGAAAGATGATGAATACGGCCGCATCCCACAGGGCATGCGACAGGACCGTTGTAGGAAGGCTCCGTCCGAATGCATACAGAAGGCCCCAGAAGACCCCGCAGACGAGGGAGGCCATCACCAGCATGAAATTGAACGACCATACGTGCACGAGGGAGTAGATCGCCGCCGTCAGGGCTACCGACGTCAGCGTGACGGCGGTGGAACCGAGCCCGGGCCGGTGCGACCGTACGAAGTCCCGTATCCGGTTCTGGATGTATCCCCGCCAGAATATCTCTTCGGCCGGTCCGATCAGGACCAGCAGGAGCAGGGCGACGAGTGCCGGATCGTGCCCCTCTTTCATCGAATAGATCGCCCCGACCTGTGCCTGGGCGAATCCGAACCACCGCGTGGATAGGTAGTTACCGATCCAGAAAATGCCCCACAGAGCGGCGGCCGAGACGATTCCCGTCAGGAGGTCCTGAGGACCGGCTCCGCGGAACCTGTGTCCGACACTCCCGAAGCGGAACGAAAGGATGCAGAGGACGGCGGCCGAGAAGGACATCGTCGCCCAGAAGTCGATGTGCGGTGCCGTCCACGGCGAAAACATCACGAACCACAGAAGGGCTGCAACGGAAAGGGAGAGTATCGTGCGTTTCATGCGAAGGACCGGAGCAGGGGTGGGACGAGGCAGGAGAGCGTCAGCAGCAGGGAGAAGAGCAGTACGAGCCGGGCGGTGAGTCCGTCGAGGGTGGCGATCTCCTCCATGCTTCGGGCGCCGAGCATGGCCCGTATGTTGGCGCGGGCCGCGGGTGCGGAGAGCAGTACGAGGGCCGAAGCCGGTGGCAGGATGCCCAGACAGATGTCCGCCAGGACCAGCAGGTAGGCCCCGGCCACGAGGAAAATATAGAAGAATTTGGATCGTTTCAGGCCTATTTTCATCGCCAGTGTCGTGATGCCGGCCCGGGCGTCGTTGACCCGGTCCCGGGTGTTGTTGGCATGCAGAATGGCCACGATCAGCAGCCCGACGGCCGCGCTGACCGCGAATATGCCGGGATAGACGACGCCGGTGGCGGCATAGACCACGCCCAGCGCGATCAGCAGCCCGAACGTGACGAAGATGTCCGCGTCGCCGAGGGCGGAGAATTTCATCCGGAAATAGAACACCGTGAGCGGTACGCCTGCCAGACCGATATAGAGGATGGGAAGGCCGCACCGCACCGCGAGCAGCAGACCGATCGCACATCCGAGGGCGAGCAGTCCGAACCCGTAGGCCAGCACGGTCTCCGGTTTTAGGATACCGTCCACGATCGTAAGGTTCGTCCGGCCGATATTGTCCCGGGAATCGACCCCGTGCCGGAAATCGAAATAGTCGCTGATCAGGTTGCCGGCCAGGTGGAAAACGGCCGCTCCGGCCAGTGCGACGACTCCCGCGAACCAGTCCGTTTCCGGAAAACGGTCCTGCCGGAGGAAAATGTATGCGAGGGCCGTGACCGCCGGCATTACCGAAGCCGGTAAGGACCAGGGGCGGGTGGCCGAAATCCATTTGCTTGTCATGTCTCTTCGGGGGATGTGTGGAACGGCGGCAGGGATACCTGCGGAGCGGCCTTCCGGAGAGAGGCCGGGATCAGTTCACTTCCGAAGGCTTGGGTTCGCTGGCTGCCTCCATGTCGATCTGGAGCTTCACCATCTTGACCGCGGCGGCGGCCGCCTCGTCGCCCTTGTTGCCGTACTTGCCGCCGGCCCGGTCGATGGCCTGCTGCATGTTTTCGGTGGTCAGCACGCCGAAGGCGATGGGCATGTTCCAGTTGATCATCAGTTGGGTGATGCCTTGCGTGACGCCCTGGCATACGAAGTCGAAGTGGCGGGTTTCGCCCTGAATGACGCATCCCAGCGCGATCACGCCGTCCACGTCGGTGTACTCGGCGAAATACTGGGCGCCCAGCGCGAGTTCGAACGTACCGGGGACGTATTTTATCAGGATGTTGTGTTCGGCGCAGCCGCAACTGCGCAGCGTCCGTACGGCACCCTGCAGCAGGGCTTCGGTCACTTCGCTGTTCCATTCGGATACGACGATGCCGAACCGCATGTCCTCTGCGGAGGGGAGCTTGGATTCGAATACGGAGAGATTCTTATGTTTCGTTGCCATTGTCGTTTGTTTTTGCGGGGTGAAGATTCCGTAACAGGTTCCGCAGGGCGATAAAAAAGGCCGCCGTTCCGGGCGACCTTTTATCCGGTTACGTCGTTTACTGCTGGTCTACGCGGCCGATGTACTTTTCGATGTCGCGGGCCTCGAGGCTGGCGGGAAATTCGTCGCCGATGCGCTCGAAGGCGGCTTTGGCGGCGGCATAGTCGCCGATCTTCTCATAGACCAGACCCAGTTTTTTCAGATAACAGGGAGCGGTGAGGCTGTTGTCTCCGGCTTCCACCGCCTTTTTATAGGGGTCCACAGCCTCCTGGAATTTGCCTTCCTGCACGAGGATGTCGCCCTGCAGCCCGTAATTCTGGGCGTTGACGAGCGTGTTGGGAGCCCCTTTGGTGGCCTTGTAGGAACGGAGTTGCTCCATGGCCTGCGTCAGGTCGCCGGTGCGCAGGTAGCAGATGCCTGCGTAGTGCCGCGCCAGATTCCCGGCAGGGGTGGCGCCGTATTTCTCGATCACATCCAGAAAACCCGCATTGTTGCCGTCGCCCTCCAGCGCCAGCTTGAAGGAGTCCACCGCGAACTGCTGCTGGGCCACGAACATCATGTCGGAAGCCTTTTCGGCACGGGGAGCCGCGTAGAGGTATTTGTAACCGAAATATCCTCCGACCACCACCAGCACGACCACCAGCGCGATGATGAGGTTTCCTCCGTTCTTCTGGAAGAACTCTTCCGTGCGGTTGAGGGCCGATTCGATGACTACTTCGGGGTCTTTCTCCGTCTGGGTGTTCTTTGCTGCCATAAATTTCGTTGGTTTTGGAATTATCAAAGCACAAAAATACATCTTTTTGGAGAAAAAGGTATAGAGGGAGGCGATTATTTTATTTTTTTGCGCTTTTTCCCTACCTTTGAGACGCAATCACGTGCGGTCATGTTTCTCAAAAGGCTCTCCGTCATCAATTTCAAGAACATTCCCGGGGCGAATCTCGAATTTTCCTCGCGGGTGAACTGTTTCGTGGGCGACAACGGCGCGGGGAAGACCAACCTGGTGGACGCCGTCCACTATCTCTCCATGTGCAAGAGTTCGCTCACGATGACCGACGGGCAGAGCGTGCGGCACGGCTGCGACGCCTTCCTGCTGGAGGGCGAATACCTCTCGGACGGGGGAAAGATCGAACGCGTGGTGTGCGGGTTCCGCCGCTCCGGAGGCAAGACCGTGAAGCGCAACGGCAAGGAGTACGAAAAACTGGCCGACCATATCGGACTGGTTCCCGTGGTGATCGTCTCCCCGGCCGACGCCTTTCTGGTAAGCGATGCGGCCGACGAGCGGCGCCGGTATCTGAACGCCTTTCTTTCGCAGCTCGACCGCGACTATCTGACCGCCATCGTGAAGTACAACCATGTGCTCGGCGAGCGGAACCGGTTGCTCAAGCGGCCCGACTGGCCGGGCGGGGAGGAGCTGCTCGACGTGCTGGACCAGCAGCTGGTGCACTGGGGCGAGACGGTGAGCCGCAAACGGCGGGAGCTGGTGGAACGGCTGGCGCCGCAGGTGGCCGAATATTACCGCATCCTTTCGGACGACCGGGAGCGGATCGAACTGTCGTATCATTCGGAACTCAACGACAGACCCTTCGCGGAATTGCTGGCGGCGGCCCGGGAAAAGGACCGGATCAGCCAGTTCTCGACCACGGGCGTGCACCGAGACGACCTGCGGATGCGGATCGGGGGATATCCCTTGAAAAAGTACGGTTCGCAGGGGCAGCAGAAGTCGTTCCTTGTGGCGCTCAAACTGGCGCAGTACCGGTTGGCCGCCGCTGCTGCGGGCGAAAAGCCGATCCTCCTGCTCGACGACCTGTTCGACAAGCTCGACATGCAGCGGGTGGAGCAGCTGATCCGCCTGGTGTCGGGCCCCGAGTTCGGGCAGATATTCATCACCGACTGCAACAAGGTGCGTCTGGAGTCCATTCTCGAACGCAGCGGCGAACCCTACACGCTGATGCGGGTGGAAGGGGGTGAGCCCTGTCCGGCGGAGGCCGGAGGGCGGAAACCCGGGGAGGTTTCCCCGGAAAACGGGGAGGAAGGGCGATGAGGCGGACCGTGCCGATGCGACTGGGCGACATCATGGGCGACTGGATACGCTCGTGTCCCAATATCGCTAGGAAACTGGCCGAGGCCAAGGTGCCGGACGTGTGGCCGCAGCTGGTGGGCGGGACGGTGGCCTCCTACACCACGTCGATCCGTTTCGAACGGGGAACCATGTATGTCCATCTCTCCTCGTCGGTGGTGCGCCACGAGGTGTTCATGCGGCGGGCCCAGCTCACGGAGGCCGTGAACCGGGCCGTGGGGGTGCCGGTCGTCCGTCAGATCATCGTAAAATGACTCCTATTTCAGAAGGCCGAGCTGGGTGAGAAAAAGCAGGGCGATCACGGCCGGAACGAAGAACCGGATGAGGGCCCGCACGAAAGGATAGATTCCCGTACCGTAGCGTCCGTCGCTCGTGATTTCGCGGCGGAGCAGTTCTTTCTTCATCACCCATCCGGCGAAAATCACGATCAGGAGCCCGCCTACGGGCATCATATAGGTGGAGGTGAGGCTGTCGAAGAGGTCGAACAGGTCTTTCCCGGCCACTGTGAGGGGCGAACCGCGCATCTGGGAAAGGGCGCACAGGGTGGCCAGCACGCCCACTGCCAGTACCGTGAGCAGGGAGGCTTTCCGGCGCGAGAGGCGGAACTCTTCCGACACGTAGGCCACGACCACTTCCGTGAGCGATACGGAGGAGGTGATGGCGGCGGCGAAAAGCAGGAAGAAGAAGAGGATGCCGATCAGGTAGCCGCCCGTCATCTGGGCGAAGATGTTGGGCAGGGTGAGAAAGACCAGTTCGGGTCCGGACGTGGGGCTGATCCCGAAGGTGAAGACGGCCGGGAAGATGGCCAGCCCGGAGAGGATGGCGATGCAGACGTCCGACACGGCCACGGTGCCCGCCACGCGGAACATGCTGTCGCCCGGCCGCAGGTAGGAGCCGTAGGTGATCATGATGCCCATGCCCAGGCTCATCGAGAAGAAGGACTGTCCCACGGCCTGCATGACGACCGCTCCGGATATTTTGCTGAAATCGGGCCGGAAGACGAAATCCACCGCCTCGCGCAGTCCGCCGAGGGTGAAGGAGTTGACGGCCATACCCAAGAGGATGAGGAACATGAGCGGGGTGACCACCTTGTTGAACTTCTCGATTCCCTTCTGGATGCCGCGCGAGACGATCACGCCGTTCATGGCCACGAACAGGAGCGTCCACAGCACGGGACGCCAGCCGCTGTCGACGAACGTATCGAAGTTCTCCTTCAGTCCGGCCGGAGTCTGGGCCCGGAAACTGCCTGCGGCGGCCTCCCGAAGGAATTCGAGCGCCCAGCCCGCGATGACCGAATAGAATCCGAGGATCAGCAGGGCCGTGGCGATGCCCAGCAGGCCCACGCCCTGCCAGGCGGGACGGCCGGGTGCCACCTTGCGGAAGGCCCGCATGGCGTTGCGGCGGCTGTGGCGGCCGATCGAGAATTCGGAGAGCATCAGCGGGACGGAGAGCAGCAGGCTGACCAGTACGTAGACCAGGATGAATGCGGCTCCGCCGTTTTCGCCCGCGATATACGGGAAACGCCAGATGTTGCCCAGCCCGATCACTGAACCGCCCACGGCGGCCACCGTGCCGAATCCGCTGGCGAACGTACCTCTTTTTCTCATAGACTGCCTGTTTGTACGGGGACAAAATTATATTTTTAGCGTTAACTTTGCCCGAAATTTTTTCGACATGTTGTTCAATCCGCAAATCTGTAATCTGAAAGACGAAAAATTCCGCCCGTTTATAAGCGTGGAGGAGATAGAAGCGATACTTCGTAACACGCGGAATCCCTCGCCGGAGCGTGTGCAGGCCGTCGTGGACCGTTCGCTGGGGCTCGCCCGCCTCTCGATGGAGGAGACGGCCGTGCTGCTCAACGCCCGCGGGGAGGAGGCCGAGCGGATCATCCTCGAGGGAGCCCGCACGCTCAAACGCAGGGTGTACGGCGACCGGATCGTCCTCTTCGCTCCGCTCTATATCGGCAACCGCTGTATCAACAACTGTGCCTACTGCGGGTTCCGTGCGGGCAACCGCGACGCCCTGCGCCGCACGCTTACCGATGCGGAGATCGAATCGGAGGTGAGGGGGCTGGAGGAGGCCGGGCAGAAGCGGCTGATCCTGGTCTACGGCGAACACCCGGATTACAGTGCGGAGTACATCGCCCGCACGGCGAGGGTGGTCTACGGCGTGCGGCAGGACAACGGCCGGATCAACAGGGTCAATATCAACGCGGCGCCTTTCGACATCGAGGGGTTCCGTACGGTGAAGGAAGCCGGGATCGGCACCTACCAGATTTTCCAGGAGACCTACCATCCCGGGACCTACAAACGCTTTCACCTCGGGGGGCGTAAGGCCGACTACGAGTGGCGTCTCACGGCGATGGACCGGGCCATGGGGGCGGGAATCGACGACGTGGGGCTGGGCGTGCTCTTCGGGTTGGGCGACTGGCGCTTCGAGGTGCTGGCTCTGGTGCGTCACGTGAATCATCTGGAGGCATGCTTCGGGGTGGGGCCGCACACGATCTCCTTCCCGCGTATCCAGAACGCCTCGAACCTCGACCGCACGGCGCTCAGCCCGGTGGCGGACGACGATTTCATCCGCCTGGTGGCCGTGTTGCGGCTGGCGGTACCCTATACGGGGCTGATCCTCACGGCCCGCGAGCCCCGGAACCTGCGCGACCGGCTGATCGGTTTCGGCGTGTCGCAGATCGACGCCGGCACCCAGCTCGAAATCGGCGGTTACACGGAGCATGCCCGGCGGCTGGCGCAGCTCCGTGCGGCGGAAAAGGCCGGAGAGTCCGGGGAACAGAACCTGCACCGGGAACAGTTCGAGCTGATGGACACCCGTTCGCTGGCGGAGACGATCGGACAGTTGGTCGAGGCGGGGCAGATTCCCTCGTTCTGCACGGCCTGTTACCGGAAAGGGCGCACGGGCGAGCACTTCATGGAGTTCTCGACCAAAGGGTTCATCAAGCGTTTCTGCACGCCCAACGCCCTGCTCACCTTTGCCGAGTGGCTGGAGGATTACGCTCCGGAGGGACTGCGGGTCCGGGGGCGCGAGCTGATCGGCCGCAGGACGGCCGAACTCGATCCCGGCCGCCGGGAGGAGGTCGGCCGCCTGCTGGAACGTATCCGGAACGGGGAGCGGGACCTGCTGTTGTAGCCGTCTGGCGGGAAAATCCGGGAAATGTCGCACCCCGTCCGGCACCCGGCATGGAAAATCGTGAAAAAGTCCTATCTTTGGACGCAGGGGAATCTCCGCGGCCGCGGTGTTGCGGCCGGCGGGCCGTTGCGGTGCCGGAGACGGACCGGAACGGCGGCAGCGCGGGGATTCCCGAATGATTGAAACCCGATGAAAACCTTATGAAAAAGATTCTGATCGCATGCTGCGTAGCGGCATTGCTGGCCGTTTCGTGTTCGAAGCGGGGTCCGGAGTACGATATCTGTGTGTACGGCGGAACGTCGGCCGGCGTGATTGCGGCCTATTCGGCCCGGATGATGGACAAAAAGGTGCTGCTGATCGAGCCCGGCGGCCGGCTGGGCGGGCTCACCTCCGGCGGCCTGGGTTACACCGATATCGGCAACAAGCAGGTGGTGACCGGGCTTTCCAAAGATTTCTACCGTCGTCTGGGCCGGCATTACGGAAAACTGGAGCAGTGGATTTTCGAGCCGGGCGTGGCTGAAGGCATTTTCGAGGATTATGTCTCCTCGGCCGGTGTGAAGGTATGGAAAAAACGCCGGATCGTCGGAGCGGAAGTCGGCGGGGGAAAGATCGTCTCCATCCGGGTGGAACCTTCGGACGGAGAGGGAGAGGCCCGGACGGTGACGGCATCCATGTTCATCGACTGCTCCTATGAAGGCGACCTGATGGCCCACAGCGGCGTGACCTATGCGGTGGGCCGCGAGCCGAACAGCCTCTATGACGAAACCTACAACGGCGTGCAGCTGATGACGCGGCACCAGTTTCCGGACGGGGTCGATCCCTATGTGGTGCCGGGCGACTCCACCAGCGGACTGCTCTGGGGGATCAGCGACGCCGAACTGCTGCCCGACGGCAGCGGGGATACGCTGGTGCAGGCCTACAACTACCGGATATGCCTTACGGACGATCCCGACAACATGATCCCGATCACCCGTCCCGACAACTACGATTCCACGCGCTACGAACTGCTCTTGCGTCTCTTTGAGGCCCAGCCCGACAAGAGGCGGCTGAACGATTATTTCATCTGGAGCAGGATGCCCAACCGTAAGACCGATGTCAACAACCGGGGCGGCTTTTCGACCGATGCGATCGGAATGAACCACAACTATCCCGAGGCCGGTTACGAGGAGCGGGAGCGGATCATCCGCAACCACAGGGAGTATACGCAGGGGCTGCTCTATTTCTACGGTCACGATTCCCGGGTGCCGGATACGCTGCGCCGTCAGATGCTCCGGTGGGGGTATCCTAAAGACGAGTACGAGGAATACGGCCACTGGACGCCCCAGCTCTACGTGCGCGAGGTGCGCCGCATGGTGGGCGAGTACGTGATGACGCAGGCCAACTGCGAGAACCGGGAGGTGGTCGAAGACGGGATCGGCATGGCGGCCTATACGATGGATTCGCACAACTGCCAGCGGATCGTGGTCGAAAAGGACGGGGTGAAGATGGTGAAGAACGAAGGAAACGTGGAGATCGGCGGAGGACGGCCCTATCCGATTTCCTACCGTTCGATCATTCCGCGAAGGGGTGAGTGCGACAACCTTCTGGTTCCGGTCTGCATGTCGGCCAGCCATATCGCCTACGGCTCCATCCGCATGGAACCGGTCTTCATGGTGCTGGCGCAGTCGGCGGCCGTGGCGGCCTGTCTGGCATTGGAGACGGGTGACGTGCACAAGGTGGACGTGGCCCGGGTGCAGACCCTGCTGCGGGAGAATCCGCTGCTCGACGGATCGCTGCCCGACGTGCTGGCGGACGATTCCGAGGCGGTCGTTCCGGATGGGGGCTGGGAACAGCTGCGCCGGAACGGCGGATACGGGCCGACCTTTTACGTGTGCAACGAGGGCGGGAAGAGTATCCGTTTTCCTCTTTCGGTGCCCGAGGAGGGGGAGTATCGGCTCTATACTTATTATCAACTGACGGACGGGACGGTTCCCGTGACGGAATATGTCGTATTCGACGGAAAGGAGCCGCATGCCGTGTCGGTTGACAGGGCAGATGTCGTGATCGAAGGACAGACGCACGGGGAGTGGATTCCGCTGGGGACCTTCCGTCTTGCACCGGGTACGGAATCCTATGTGGAGGTGTCGGGCGATCCTTCGGCGGGACGGGTCGTGGCCGATGCCATGCTGCTGATTGCCGGCGAGTAGTGTCGGACAAGGAACGGGAAGCCCTCGAACAAGGAGTTATGGTTTCACCTCTGCCGAAGTCATATCGGCAGGGGTGATTTTCATTTTTGCGGGGCTGTCCAACCTCTTGCCGGATATAGGAAAACGGGGGAAAGCGGTTTGCGACAACGGACCCTGTCCGTGCGGTGAAATACTTCCCGGATTGCACCGGAAGAATTGCTGAGACAAAAGAAGAGACGATTTTCCATATATGGAAAATCGCCTCTTCTCCGGGGAAAGTTTCCGTTAGTATTCGTTCCAGCTCTTGATCTTGATGTCCTTCTTGTCGAGCCGGCAGAAGGCCTGGATGAAGGCGCTGGCCAGCCGGGCGTTGGTGATCAGCGGGATATTGAAGTCGATGGCGCTGCGACGGATGGTGTAGTCGTTGTTGAGCTCCGTCTCCGACAGGTTTTTCGGGATGTTGACCACCAGGTCGATCTTCTTTTCCTTGATGTAGTCCAGCGTGTTGGGCTTCAGCTCCGAATCGGGCCAGTGGAGCACTTCGGCACGCACGCCGTTCTGGGCCAGATAGTCGGCCGTGCCCTGCGTGGCGTAGAGATTGTACCCCTTCTGCTGGAGAGCCTGGGCGGCGCTCAGCATGTCGGTCTTGGAGCGGGCGTCGCCCGTGGAGAGCAGGATGTTTTTCTGCGGGATGTAGTAGCCCACCGAGATCATCGCCTTGAGGATGGCTTCGTGGAAATCCTCGCCGATACACCCCACTTCGCCCGTGGAGGCCATCTCGACGCCCAGCACGGGGTCGGCCTTCTGCAGACGGGAGAAGGAGAACTGCGGGGCCTTGATACCCACGTAGTCCAGATCGAAAGCCGATTTGTGGGGAATCTCGACGGGCAGACCCAGCATCACTTTGGTGGCGATCTCGATGAAGTTCACCTTCAGTACCTTCGATACGAAGGGGAAACTGCGCGAAGCACGCAGGTTGCACTCGATCACCTTGATCTCGTTGTTCTTGGCCATCACCTGCATGTTGAACGGACCGGTGATGTGCAGTCCCTGGGCCACCAGTTTCGATATCTTCTTGATACGGCGCATGGTCTCCACGTACATTTTCTGGGGCGGGAAGACCATCGTGGCATCGCCCGAGTGGACGCCGGCGAACTCCACGTGCTCGGAAATGGCGTAGATCAGCACCTCGCCGTCCTTGGCCACGGCGTCGATCTCGATCTCCTTGGCGTTTTCGATGAATTCGGTCACCACCACCGGATGCTGTTTCGACACGTTGGTGGCCAGCGTGAGGAAATGTTCCAGCTCGCGCTTGTTGGAGACCACGTTCATCGCGGCACCCGACAGCACGTAGGAGGGGCGTATCAGCAGGGGAAAGCCCACTTCGTCGGCGAAACGGTAGATGTCGTCGATCGTGGTCAGCTCCCGCCAGCGGGGCTGGTCGATTCCCATTTCGTCGCACATCTGCGAGAACTTGTGGCGGTCTTCGGCCCGGTCGATGTCGTCGGCCGAGGTGCCCAGGATAGGCACGTGCTGGTCCTTAAGCCGCAGGGCCAGGTTGTTGGGAATCTGGCCGCCCACCGAGACGATCACCCCTTTCGGGGCCTCCAGGTCGGCGATGTCCAGCACCCTCTCCAGCGTCAGCTCGTCGAAATAGAGCCGGTCGCACATGTCGTAGTCCGTGGAGACGGTCTCCGGATTGTAGTTGATCATGACCGAACGCAGACCGCTCTTGCGGATCGTGTCGGCGGCATTCACCGAACACCAGTCGAATTCCACGGAACTGCCGATGCGGTAGGCTCCCGAACCGAGCACGATCACCGATTTGCCGTCCTGCGGGAAGTCAATGTCATGGGCTGAAGCGTCGTAGGTGACGTACAGGTAGTTGGTCTGTGCCGGATATTCGGCGGCCAGCGTGTCGATCTGTTTGATATAGGGCGTTATTCCGCGGCTCTTGCGCCGGTTGCGCACCTCGATGATCTTCTGCTCGATCTCGGCCGGGGCGCACTTGGTGACGGTGCGAGCCAGCTGGAAGTCGGAAAATCCCCTCTTCTTGGCCTCCAGCAGGAGGGCGTCGGGTACGCTGTCGATCGTGTGGTACTGTTCGATTTCGTGTTCCAGCCGGATGATGTTCTCCAGTTTGTAGAGGAACCATTTGTCGATGCGCGTCAGCTCGTAGATGCGGTCCACCGTGTAGCCATGTTTCAGGGCGTTCGCTATCACGAAGATACGTTTGTCGGTGGGGTGGCTGAGCGCCTCGTCGATATTTTCCACGGCCAGCTCCTTGTTGGCCACGAAACCGTGCATGCCCTGTCCGATCATGCGCAGGCCCTTCTGGATCGCCTCCTCGAAGTTGCGGCCGATAGCCATCACCTCGCCCACGGACTTCATGCTCGAACCCAACTCGCGGCTTACGCCCTTGAATTTGCCGAGGTCCCAGCGCGGAATCTTGCAGACGATGTAGTCGATGGCCGGTTCGAAGCAGGCGGTGGTCGATTTCGTCACGGAGTTCTTCAACTCGTGCAGGCCGTATCCCAGTCCCAGTTTGGCGGCCACGAAGGCCAGCGGGTACCCGGTGGCTTTGGACGCGAGGGCCGAGGAGCGGCTCAGGCGGGCGTTCACCTCGATCACGCGGTAGTCCTCCGAGTAAGGGTCGAGGGCATACTGCACGTTGCACTCGCCCACGATGCCGATGTGGCGGATGATCGTGATGGCCAGGTGGCGCAGCTTGTGGTATTCTGCATTGGTCAGCGTCTGAGAGGGAGCCACCACGATGCTCTCGCCCGTGTGGATGCCCAGCGGGTCGAAATTCTCCATGTTGCAGACCGTGATGCAGTTGTCGTACCGGTCGCGCATCACCTCGAATTCGATCTCTTTCCAGCCCTTGAGCGATTTCTCTACCAATATCTGGGGGGAGTAGGTGAATGCTTTCGAAGCGAGTGCTTCCAGCTCCTGGTCGTTGTCGCAGAAACCGGAACCCAGGCCGCCCAGCGTGTAGGCTGCGCGGAGAATCACCGGATAACCCAGTTCGTTGGCCGTTTTGCGGGCGTCTTCCACCGTGGTCACGGCGTGGCTCTGGATGGTCTTGACATGGATCTGGTCGAGTTTCTCGACGAATTTTTCCCGGTCTTCCGTGTCGATGATCGCCTGCACGGGCGTACCCAGCACGCGGACGCCGTATTTCTCCAGCACGCCGCTGCGGTAGAGCTTCACGCCGCAGTTGAGGGCCGTCTGGCCTCCGAATGCGAGCAGGATGCCCTGCGGACGCTCCTTGACGATCACCTCCTCGACGTATTCGGGCGTCACGGGCAGGAAATAGACCCGGTCGGCGATGTTTTCAGAGGTCTGGATCGTGGCGATATTGGGATTGATCAGCACCGTATAGATACCCTCCTCCTTGAGGGCCTTGAGGGCCTGGGAGCCCGAGTAGTCGAACTCGCCCGCCTCGCCGATCTTGAGGGCTCCGGAGCCCAGCAGGATGACTTTCTCTATTTTTTCTGCGCTTTGCATGCGTCGTCGATGTTTTGGATGAAGTAATCGAAAAGGAACGAGGTGTCCACCGGGCCGCTCGTGGCCTCGGGGTGGAACTGGACCGAGAAGAACGGCGCGGTCCGGTGGCGGATGCCCTCGCTCGTGCCGTCGTTCAGGTTGATGAAGTAGGGTTCCCAGCCCTCGTCGAGTTTCGCGGTGTCGACGGCGAAACCGTGGTTCTGGGAGGTGATGACCGCCTTGTCCGTGCCGACCATCAGGGCCGGCTGGTTATGGCTGCGGTGTCCGTATTTCAGTTTGAAGGTCGAGGCTCCCGCCGCGATCGAAAGCAGCTGGTTGCCCAGGCAGATGCCGAAGATGGGCTTGCCGATCCGGATTGCCTTTTTGATGTTGGCGATCGTGGCTCCGCACATCTGCGGGTCGCCGGGACCGTTGCTGAGCATCACCCCGTCGTAGTCGATCGTGGTGAAGTCGTAGTCCCAGGGTACGCGGATCACCGTGGCGTCGCGGACGAGCAGGCTGCGGATGATGTTGTATTTGCAGCCGCAGTCCACCAGCACGATCCGGCGTTTGCCGTTTCCGTAGGTGGTCACCTCCCTGCAGCTCACCTTGGCCACGAGGTTCTCCTTGTTGGGGTCTTCGAACCGTTCGGGAACGGGAGTGCCCTCCACGGCGACTTTGCCGAGCATGACGCCCTTTTCACGGATGATTTTTGTGATCTGCCGGGTGTCCACGCCGAAGATTCCCGGAATATCGTTCTCCTTGAGCCATTGGGCGAGGCTTTTGACCGCGTTCCAGTGGCTGTATTCGAACGAATAGTCCGACACGACCAGCGCCTTGATGTGGATGCGGTCCGACTCGAAAAACCGGAGCAACCCGTCCTGCATCTGGTCGCCGGGGACGCCGTAATTGCCGATCAGGGGAAATGTGAGAACCAGGATTTGACCGCTGTACGAGGGGTCGGTCAGGCTTTCGGGATACCCCATCATCGAAGTGTTGAACACTACTTCACCGGAAACGGATGTGGATGCCCCGAACGAAAAGCCGTGGAATGTTGTCCCATCTTCGAGGATGAGCGCAGCTGTTTTTTTGTCAGGCATTATTCAGAAGATTATCTGAGTTGCAAAGTTACGGATAACTCTCCGATTTTACAACTGCCCCGGCCCGAATTTGAGATAAAATGTTATTTTTGCGGCGGATAAGGAGGGCTGCGGATGCCTCCCGCCGGGGAACATTTCCCCGGGCCCCGTGCCGGCGGCAGGAGGGGGGGCGGAGCGCGGGCCGAAACGGAAGACGACTATGATAACGAAAGCGGATGCGGCGATGATTCGCTCGCTGGGCGACAAGCGGGCGCGGACGGAACTGGGCCTGTTCGTGGCCGAGGGCGAGAAGTTGGTGTCGGAGCTGCCGGGTTCGGGTTTCCGGGTGCGGCGGCTGCTGGTGCGGGAAGATTCTGCCGTGGCCGGAGGGTTCGGCGTGGAGGCGGAACGGGTCACGGCCCGCGAAATGGAGCGGATCAGCCATTTGAAAACGCCCCAGGGGGCGCTGGCGCTGGTGGAGATTCCCCGCCGGAGGCTTCCCGATGCTCCGGGGCGGGAGCTGACGCTGGCGCTGGACGGCGTGCAGGACCCCGGCAATCTGGGGACGATTCTGCGGCTGGCCGACTGGTTCGGCATCCGGGACGTGCTTTGTTCGCCCCAGACGGCCGACTGTTTCAATCCGAAGGTGGTGCAGGCTACGATGGGGGCCATCCTGCGCGTGCGGGTGCACTACTGCGATCTGCCCCGGGTGCTCTCCGGCGCCGGCGTACCGGTGTACGGCACGTTCCTCGACGGGGAGAATATCTACGGGGCCGGTCTGGGCCCTTCCGGAATCGTGGCGATGGGCAACGAGGGCAACGGCATCACGCCCGGCGTGGCGGCCGCCGTGACCCGGCGGCTCTATATCCCGCCCTATCCGCCCGGACGTCCTTCGAGCGAATCGCTCAACGTGGCGGTCGCCACGGCCATAGTCTGTTCCGAATTCCGGCGGAGGATGTAATCCGGAGCCGTTCTCCCGTGTAGGACGGGGTCATTCCAACAGAAGGTGTTCCAGTTCCGCGACGCTTCCTGCCGTGTAGGTGGGGTGTGCGGCGGCGATCTCTTCCGGGGTGCCGTAGCCGTAGAGCACGGCCGCCGAATCGAGCCCCAGGGCGGCGGCCCCCTCCATGTCGAAGCGGCGGTCGCCGATCATCAGCACCCGGGCCGGATCGTCGATCTTCAGGCGGCGCAGGGCCTCCCCGATCACCTCCGCCTTCCGGGTGCGGGTGCCGTCCAGTCCGCTTCCGGAGATGAAATCGAAATGGCGGGCGATGCCGAAATGTTCCGCGATGCGCCGGGCGAATACGGCAGGTTTCGAAGTGGCCATGGCGATTCCGTATCCCCGGGCCGATACGTTTTCCAGCAGGCGGTCCATGCCGGGATAGAGTCTGTTTTCGAAGATGCCCTGCCGGCGGAAATATTCGTGGTATTTCTCCACGGCCCGCAGCGAATCCTCCCGGCCGAACCCGTAGAATTCCCGGAACGAATCGGCCAGCGGCGGCCCGATGAAGGGGTAGAGCGCGGTGCGGTCTTCGACTTCGATGCCGAAACTGCGCAGGGCGTACTGTACGGAGCGGGTGATGCCCTCGCCCGGATCGGTCAGCGTGCCGTCCAGGTCGAAGAAAAGCCAGCGGTAATCTTTTTCCATACGTGTCGTTTCAGGCCGCGAAGATACGGAAATTCCTCCGGGTCCGCAAGGGACGGGTCACCGGTTGAGCCACCGGCGGAACTCCTGTACGCGGTCGGCGCTCACGATCGACTCGCCTTCCTCGGGCGGGGCGGGCGAGAGGGTCACTTTGATGCGGTTGTTGGAGTAGCGCACCATTTCGCGGATGGCGTCGAAATTGACGATGAATTTGCGGTTGATCTGGAAAAACCGGACGGGGGAGAGGCTTCCGGCCAGTGCGGAGAGGGTCTGGTCCACGATGTAGTCGCCGCCGTCCGTCGTCCGCAGGTGGACGTATTTGCCGTCGGCCATGAAATAGGCGATCTCGCCCACGGAGACCGAACGGATTTTCGACCCGATGCTGACCATGAACCGTTCCCGGTAGGCGGGCGGTTCCGGTGCCGGGGCGGAAATCGGGGCCAGCAGGCCCAGTTTGTCCACCGCCCGCTGGAGGTCTTCCCGGCAGAAAGGCTTGAGCAGGTAGTCGATTCCCTTGTTGCGGAACGCTTTCAGGGCATAGTCGTCGTAGGCCGTGATGAAGATGACCGGCACGTCGATCTCGATGGTTTTGAACAGGTCGAAACTGTTGCCGTCGCCCAGATGCACGTCCATGAAGATCAGGTCGTGGGGCGTCTCCCGGATCACGGTCGCCGCCTCGTCCACGCTGCGGGCCACCGCCGCCACTTCGATGCGGGGCGTGACCTCTGCCAGCGCATTGCGCAGTTCGATGATCGAGAGTCGTTCGTCTTCGACGATGATGGCTTTCATGCTGTGTCCGCTTTAGTCTTCGCAAGGTAAGAAAAAAATCGTTCGGACGGTTCCCGTTCCGGAAAAACAAGCCATTCCGGCCCCCCTCCGGCAGAGGGCGGGCGGAGAAGGCAGGGAGCGGTGTCGGGGTGCCCGTAAGAGGTTTTGCTGCAAAGGGGAGCGGAGCCTCCGGCAGGCTTTCCCTGTGGGGAAAAAGTGGCGGAGGGACTGTCGTGCGGGTTCGCGGAAATGAAATCACCCTTGCACGGAATCATTCGTGCAAGGGTGAAAAACGTGGCCGCAGGATTTGTCCGGCCGGGGATCAGTTGTTCAGGTCGGGATTGTTCTCGATGGCCGACTGCGGGTAGGGCAGCGTGTATCGCGGATCGTTGGCTTGCAGCACATAGCTCTGCCCCTCGTACTCTTTGGTGATCTGCGGACGGGTGGTGCGGCGCAGGTCGAGCCAGCGGTGTCCTTCCATCAGGAATTCCCGGGCCCGCTCGTCGGCGATCTCGGCCAGCAGGCGGGTCTGGTCGAGACCCTCCACCTCGGCCGCTTTGGCTGCGGCGCCGTCCGGCGTGAACCGTTTGGCCTGCAGCGAGGAGAGATAGCCTTTGGCTTCGTCCAGCTTCCCGTCGAGATGGGCGGCCGCCTCGGCGGCAATCAGATACATTTCGGCCGAACGGATCGAGGTGCGGGTATTCATGCTTCGTTTGATTTTGTAGACGGTCAGGAAAGTCTCCAGATCGAAGCTCTCCGAAATGAATTTCCACCGGCGGTCGTTGTCCCGGTCGAACTTCTCCAGGATCGGGTCGGAGAGTACGGCTCCGTAGGTGATGTCTCCGCCGAACCCGCCGAAAGGACGGTCGAGGGCCAGGATGTTTTCGGGCGAGGTGGGCAGCCACGGCAGGCGCTCGTCTTCGGCATATTCCTGCGCTTCCGTTTCGTTCATGTCCTGCAGGGGGCAGGAGGCGAGCAGCGAAGTGGCCTTGTCGTAGGCCTCCTGCCACTGGCCCATGTAGAGCCTTACGCGGGCCTCGAAAGCGGTGAGCACCTTCTTCGAGAAACGGTAGGAGTAGTCGGTGGAGGGCTGCACTTCGACTTGCATGTGGTCTGCGGCCGTTTCCAGGTCGTCCAGAATCTGCCGGTAGACCCGGGCCACGGAGACGGGTTTGTAACTCTGTTCGATGTCGTTGTACAGGGCGAGGGGAACGCCCCGGTCGGTGTCGGCCGTTGCCGGGTCGTACCATTTCCCGTAGAGGTTGACCAGCTCGAAATGACAGTAGGCCCGAAGGGCGTAGGCCTCGCCGAGCAGTTGGTCCTTGTTCTCGCTGTTCGTATCCTGGGCCGCATCCCCGATGCCTTCGATCACGGCGTTGGCCAGGAAAATGGTGCGGTAATAGTAGAGCCACGGATATTCCCGCATGTTACCCGAACTGTATTCCCATCGGAAGTTGTAACTGGCTTCCTCTCCGTCGCTCGGAGTGATGAAGCCCGTGTAGGAGTTGCGGTCCAGCGAGCCTACTTCGTCCGAAAGCAGGCAGGTGTACGAATGGGAGTTGGCGGCGGGATAGGCCGTGCCGTAGGCTTCGGTCAGCAGGGCGCGGTATTCGCTCACCGAGCCGGGAATGACCTGTCCCACGGGCTCGATGTCCAGATAGTTGCAGGAGCTCAGCGCAAGGGCCGCCAGCAATGTATATACGGTCTTTTTCATGTTTCTCTCTGTTTGCATGTTAGAACGAAATGTTGATTCCGAACGAGTAGATGCGGGGAATCGGCTGTGCGTAGATGTTGCCGTAGGTCTCCGGATCGAAATAACCCGAGTAGTTCGAGGCGATCACCAGCGGATTGCGGGCTTCGAAGCTGAAACGCACCGAGGCGAGATGCAGTTTTTTCGCTGCGGATTCGGGCAGCGTGTACCCCAGACGGATGCTGTTCACCCGCAGGTAGCTGATCTCCCGGTTCCAGATGTCGAGGTTGCTGAAGAAGGCGATCGGGTAATTGTCCAGAATGTAGTACATGGCCCGGTAGTCGTCGTAATTCTCCCAGCTGCTCCAACTGCTTCCGTCGGCCATCAGCGAACCGGTCAGTGCCGGATAGATGCCCGAGGGGTTCGAGGCCGACCATATCTGATTCACCTTCCGGGGATAGTTCTCTCCGGGGCTGGTCTGGGTTGGGTCGTAGAAGGGGGTTTCGGTCACCATCTGCTTGATGACGAAGTTGCAGGAGACGGACAGGTCGAAATTCTTGTAGTAGAATTTGTTGTTGAAACCGCCCGTGATTTTCGGATTCCGGTCGCCCAGATAGCTCAGGGCCGATATGACGTCGGCCTGCGTATTGTTCATGGAGGGGTTGTAGGAGACGTCTCCGAATACGTCGGCCGTGGCATCGACCTTGAATCCGACGAACTCCTGCAGGCTCACTTTCTGTCCGTTTTTCCAGAACATGGGAATGCCGTTTTCGTCGAGACCGGCGGTTTTGAACCCGAAAATCGCGCTTGACGAATGTCCCTGCAGGGAGGGTGTCCAGCTCTGGTTGTCGTAGAATACCTTCTCCACCTTGTCCGTGTTGTGGGCGAGGTTGAGCTGGGTCTCCCAGCGGAAATTCTTGTTGGTGACGTTGACGCTGTTGAGCGAGAACTCCACGCCCCGGCTCGATATCTCCCCGAAGTTGCTGGACGTGGTGGTGAAGCCCGTCTCGTGCGGAATGGCCCGGGTGGTGATGAGGTCCTTGCTCCGGCGGCCGTACACCTCGAAGGTCATGTTCAGCCGGTTGCCCAGCACGCCCAGATCGAGGGCGGCGTTCCACGAGTAGGTGGTCTCCCAGCGCAGGTATTGGTTGGGGGGCGCGGTGACGTTGATGCGGTCTTCGGTGGTACCGAGGATCGACCCCGTATTCCACGTGCCGATGATATAGGGCGACGTGGTGCGGTCGATGTTGCCCTGCGCTCCGTAGGAGGCCCTCAGACGCAGGTTGTCGATCCATTTCACGCCCCGCATGAAGGACTCCCTGTGCATGTTCCACGCGCCGGACACCGACCACATCGGGTTGAACTTGTACTTGGGATCGACGCCGAAGAGGTTCGTGCCGTCGTAGCGCATGCTTCCGAAGAAGGTGTAGCGGTTGTCGTAGGTGTACGATCCGGTCACGAAATAGGAGAGGTAGCGGTTCTCGTAGAACGTTTTCTGGTAGGGGCGGAACAGGGCGTTTTCGGCCTTGTCCTTTCCCGCATCCGTATCGGGGAAGACGATCGGGGTGGTGACCAGCGTACGGGAATCGTAGCCGAAGCCTTTGGTGTGCACGGCGGTGTTTTTCGTGCCGCGCATCTCGAGACCGGCCATCAGGTCCATTTCGTGTTTCCGGGCGAAGGTTTTCGAATACTCGGCCTGGAGCTTCCAGTTATACTGGTTCAGGTCGTTGTCCCAGTTCTGGATCACGCCGCCCTCGGGCAGGTAAACCACATGGTCGATCACGGAGTTCTGGGCGTATTTGCGCACGTAGTAGGAGTTCTTGTCGGCGCTTTTCTCGGTTCCCGAATCTTCGATCTGGAGCCCCAGCTGGGTGTAGAGCTTCAGCCCTTCGATCGGTTTGTATTCCAGGTCGAAGACCGATTTGAACGATTTCACCTTCATTTCGTAGGCGGTGTTGGCCATCTCCTCCAGGTAGTTGAAGTTGAGCCGGTCGTCCGTGTCTCCCTGGCTGAGCGTCATGTCGGGGTCGTAAAGGTAGGTGCCGTCCGCATTGTAGATGTTCAGATAGGGGTTCACTTTCCGGGTGTAGCGGGCCGGGTTGATGAAGGCGTCGGCGTCGGTCACGTAGGAGCTGTTGCGGTTCTGTCCGTAGAAGAGCGAGGCGCCGAAACGGAGGTTCTTGAGCAGGTCGTAGTCGGTCTTCATGGTCAGGTTGAACCGTTCGAAGCCCGTGCCGCGTGTGGTGCCCTGTTCGTTGTAGTAGCCGGTGGAGAAATAGTAGGTGGCCTTCTCTCCTCCGCCCGACACGTTGAGGCTGTACTGCTGGTTCACGGCCGGCCGGTAGATTTCGTCCGCCCAGTTGGCCCCGTCGGCCCGCAGGGCGTTGATCGCGGCCTGCGTCTCGGGTTTCAGCGCGCCGAATCCGCCCGATACGAGTGCTTCGCGTTCGCCTTTCGTCGCATCGAGGATGCGCGATACGCCGCCGTATGCCTTGCGGTAGTTGAGCCGGCCGTTGGCCGCCAGCTGCAGTTCGAAATCGACCTTCTCCGAGGCGTTCATCAGTTCCAGCTTGTCGAGGTTGGGCTTGGTGGAGACGAATACGGCGGCCGAGGCGTTGACACGCAGCCGCTGGCCCTTCTCGCCCTTTTTGGTGGTGATGATGATGACGCCGTTGGCGGCCCGTGCCCCGTAGATGGCGGTGGCGGCGGCGTCTTTCAGCACGGTGATATCCTTGATGTCGTCGGGGTTCAGCCCGGCGATCGACATGTTGTAGAGATTGTCGATGTTCTCCTTCGCACTCCAGTCCGACGGGATTTCGTTCCCTTCCAGCGGCATGCCGTCCAGCACCCACAGGGGGGCGGTGGTGCCGTTCAGGGTGACGGTGCTGCGGATTTTCACCGCGCTGCCCGCTCCGGGAGCTCCCGTGGTCGGGGCGGAGAAGACGCCCGCCAGCTGTCCCTCCAGCAGCTGGTCCACGCTGGCGACGCCGATCTGCTTCACCTGGCTCATGTCCACCGTGGAGATGGACGAGGTGAGTTTCCGCTTCTCTATTTTCTGGTATCCGGTCACCACTACGGCGTCGATGTTGGTCTCCTCCGGAGCCAGACGCACGGTGATCGTTTTCTGCCCGGTAATCTCCACCTTCAGGCTTTCATAGCCGATGAAGCTGACCATGACGAATCTGACGCTTTCGGGCAGCGTGAAGGTGAACCGTCCGTCGGTTCCCGAGATCGTACCCTGCGGATTGTAGTCGCGGGCCTGCGTTTCGCTCGGGGCGATGAAGACCGTGGCGCCGACCAGCGGCGTGCCGTCCGTTCTGTCGAGAATCTGCCCCGTCAGCTCCCGGGTTTTGGCCTGGCCGAGAACCAGCAACGGGCAGAGCAGAACCAAAATGGTTAGTATTCTTCTCATTGTCGTTGTAATTAGTTAGTGAAATGTCTCTTTTGTCGATTTATTACTATTTTACTTCAATATGTTTTGCATCGTCGTCGAAAAATCATGTTTCGGTTATGATTCGAAACCTTGCGGAGGGCTCCCTCCGGGGCAGCGAAGCCGTCGCTTTTTCGGACGACGGCTTCGGGGTATCTTGTTTTCTTACAGCATTCTGAGCGCTTCTTTCAATCGCAGTTCCAGGTCTTTGTAGTGGTTCTGCGTGGCCCGGTCGCCGCTGCCGAGGCGGCTGCGGACGGTTTCGAGCAGCGTCCGCATCTCTCCCCGCTTGGCTGAGGCGGTCTCCGTGGTGCGGAGCATGGCGTCGTAGTAGCGGGAGGTGCGCACGCCCCGTTCTTCCGGCACGGGCAGGGCGAGGTCTTCGGGTCTCGGCACTCTCTCCGGCCCGATCTCGGGGAATTCGTGCATCAGCCCGCAGACGCTTTCGTCTCCGGTCAGCGTACTGCCCATCTTGGTCGTCTTGACCATCGTGATGTTCGAGCTGACGATCAGGGCATCCACATAGTTCTTCTGGCTCATCCGCTCGTAAAGGGTCAGCGTCCCCGGCCTGCCGAATACGGAGCGGGTGATCTCCGATAGCATCTGTTCGGGCGTGTAGCTCTCTTTGCGTCCCCGGCGTGCCTCCACCTCGTACATTCTCACGAAACGTTCGTCGCGCAGCAGCTCGTAGTAGACGCCGTACTGGAGTTCCCGGGCGAAGTTGTAGGGAGCCTGTTCGATCAGCCCCAGCGGGGAGTTGCGGTAGGGATAACTCTTGTCCCATATCTTCGCGCCGAAAAGCCATCCGGGCAGGGTGAAGACCTCGTCGATCAGATAACGGACGCATCGCTGCTGGTAGCCGGCCGGAACGGGTACGTAACGGTCCGTGCTGTCCTCCGTCTCCACGTTGTTGATATGGAAGCCGCCCACATTGGTCATGACATGGTCGGCGTACATCCTCCATTGGAAGACGGTGGCCATCAGCAGGCGTCCCGCATCGAAATGCAGGCGACCCTCTTCCGCCGTCCAGTCCGCGATATGGGGCACGATCCGCTTGAGGTTGGCGATGCCGTACAGGCTGGCCCGCACGGCGTCGTCGCTCAGGTCCTCGCTCTGGGAGCGGGGGTCGATACCCTCGCGCGACTGCTCGCCATACCACCGTTCCGGATCGCCTTCCGCTTCGCGCAGCCATGCGTTCAGCGTGGGCAGTTCTTCGTGCGGGGTGGCCGTGTCGAGCCAGCGGTAGGCCCAGCGGATGGCGTGGCGGTCGTAGGCTCCGATCCGGGGTGTCATCTGGGTGACGCCGTCGCCGGGCTGGGCCACGTAGTTGAAACGGGCGTAGTCCATGATCGAACTGGCCGTGCCGTGCGTGTCGGTGTAGCTTTTCGACCGCAGCGAATCGACGGGCACGCAGTACGATGCCCCCATGTTGTGCTTCATGCCGAGGCTGTGGCCCAGTTCGTGGGACGAGACGAAACGGACGGCGTTGCCCATCAGTTCCGTAGGGAGTACGTTGCCCCGGGCGTCGGGATCGACCGCTCCGGTCTGCACCCGAATCCAGGAGTGGAGCACGCTCATCACGTTGTGCCACCAGATGATGTCTGCCTCGATGATCTCGCCGCTGCGCGGGTCCACCACCGAGGGGCCCATGGCGTTGGCCAGTTCCGAAGCGGCGTAGGTGATGACCGAGTAGCGTATGTCGTCGATGTCGAACTCCCGGTCCCTCTCGGGATCGACCTCACGGGCGACGATGGCGTTTCTGAAGCCGGCCGCCTCGAATGCCTCCTGCCACTCCTCCACGCCTTTTTTGATGTAGTCCACCCAGACGGGGGGCGTGGCCGGGTCGATGTAGAACACGATCGGTTTGGCCGGTTCGACCAGTTCCCCGCGTTTGTAGCGTTCCACGTCCTCCGGGCGCGGTTCGAGCCGCCAGCGGGTGACCAGTTCGCGTTCCTCGGCTTTCTGCTGGCGGTCGTTGTAATAGAGGTGTCCCACGGTGAAGAATCCCACCCGTTCGTCGGCGAAGCGGGGCTTCATGGGCTCCTTGTCCAGCAGGACGAGGTTGGTCGTCACGTCCACCGAAAGGGGAATGCTGCCTCCTTCCTCGGTGTGGAGCGTGGTGTAGAGCGCCTTGACCACGATATTGGCCGGGAAGGACCTGATGGATTCGATTTTCGAAAGTTCCTTGCGGGTGGAGCTGCGGAGCACCAGCCCGAAGAAGTCGTTGAAACTCTTTTCGCTTCCGTCGAAGATTTTGTTCACCTTCACCACCACCGAGGCCGAATCGGGCCCGTAGGCTTCGATCGGGAAGTATTCGATGACCGACTCCCGGTAGTTGTCGCGTACCGAACGGGTGATCGAGTCGCCGGCGGGCGAGGTGATGCGCGGGTCGAACGTGAGCACCCATACCTTTTTATAAGTGGTGTCCTTACGGAAACGGATGATCCTGTCGGAATATTCCATGCCTTTGTTCAGCCCGGCGTCGTTCAGGGCGTAGGGAACGCCCGATATCTTGTTGACGAGCAGGATGTCGCGGCCCATCAGCGAATCGGGAATCTCGAAATAGAAATCGTTGCCCTTGCGGTGCACGTCAAACATGCCCCGGTCGGTCGCCGCCCCTTCGAGCAGGTCGGCGTAAGCGTCTTTCTTTTTCTTCGCGGTATCCGCGGCGGAGGTTTCCGCCTGTTTTTTCGCCCGTCGCAGCAGCTGGGCCTCCGACCGGAACGGTCCGAAAAGGAGTGCGGTCGCCAGCAGGATTATGATATTGCCTCTTTTCATCTTTTTCGAGCCTATTATCTCTCAAAATGCAATAATAGCCGGACGGAAGTTCTTTCCGAAAAGAAAAGGAGTGAATGCCTCTATTCGAAGGATGAATCGGACTTTCTGTGCTCCTTTTCCGGGGGGAGGAGGGGGAGCGTACAGCGGAAGACGGAGCCTTCGGTGCTGACCGTGATCTCCTGGTCGGAGTAGAAACGGTAGATGGTGCGGATGCGCTCCAGCCCGATTCCCAGCGAACTGCGGTCGCTGTCGCGCCGCGGAGTGTAGTTGTTCTCGATCACCAGCCGGTCGTCCCGGGTGTATATCCGGATGCGGAGCGGGTTGTCCGGAGTGATCTTGTTGTGTTTGATGGCATTTTCCACCAGCGTCTGGAGGCTCATCGAGGGGATCAGCAGGTCGTCGGAGGCGGTGTCCGTCCCGATCGTCATCTCGATCTGGTTTTCGAAACGTATCTTCTGCAGGAAATAGTACTGGAGGGTGAAGTCCAGCTCGTCGCCCACGCGCGAGAGGGTGGACCTGCCCTTTTCGAGCACGTAGCGGTACACGCCCGAGAGTTTGAGCACGAATTCCCGGGCCAGCCGGGCGTCGTCGGCGATCAGGGCGTAGAGCGAGGTGAGCGAGTTGAACAGGAAGTGGGGGTTGATCTGTTCGATCACCTGTTGCAGGTGGAGTTGGGCCGACTCTTTTTCCGCCTGCCGGCGCAGTTCGTACTCCCGTTTCCAGCGCCGCTGGTAGAGGGTGAGCAGGATGCTGAACAGCAGGACGGCGAGCAGGGAGAGTACCGCCGTGTAGCGGTGGAATTCGTCGATCTCCCCGCTGACGCTGATTTCGGGAACGCTCACCGCCACGACCCACCGTTCGTCCCCGATCTCCAGCGGAAAGTAGACCCGCTGCACGGGTATCCCGAGATAGCCGGAGACGGCCGCGGTGCGTACTGCGGCCCGGGTCTCCTTCACCCGGGCGATGAAGCCGAGGGCCTCTCCGGAGGCGGGAGTCCCGATCAGCAGGCTGTCGGGGTGCGAGACGATCCGGCCGCCGGTCTCGTAGACGACGGCGTAACTTTTGGTGGCGAGGCTCTCGACCGTCAGGTAGGCGTAGAGGTCGCACAGGGCGATGTCCGTGCCGCATCGGTAGGCGCGTCCGTCTTCCGTGCGGAACGTGCGGACGAACGAGAGGTGCGGAATCGGCCGGCTGCGGTAAATGCTCCCGGCCGGAGCGTCGCGGAGGTCGTTTCCGCTCCGGGGAAGAAGGGTGTCTGTCTCCGGGGCGGTTTCGTCCCGGGCGAAGGTTTCGGTGCGGCCGGAGGGGAGCTCCTGCAGCCAGATGCGGCTGATCTTGGGGTCGGACTGGCGGAGGGCGTCGGCCAGGATGGCCGCCTCCTCGCGGGTGAACTGCGGGTGGGCGGAGAGAAATCCGGCCACGATGTCGGTCGGCCGGGCGCTTTTCTCGAATTCGGCCCGCAGGGCCGCGTAATGGTTGTCGCACACCTCGCGCACGATCGTGCGGTTCATCTTCAGGGCGATGCGGTTGATCGTCCGTCCCACCAGGAAGATGGCTACGCCGAAAGCGGCCAGCAGGACGAATCCCGTGGTCAGCACGCCCCGCTGGGGCCGGAGGTTGGAGAGTTTCATGTGCGGCGGACGATCTTTCCGCAAACATAGCGAATCGGCGCGAAGTATCCAAAAAACGGCGGGACGGGATGCACTGCGGGATATTTTTCCGGGAAGACGGGTCGGCTCGGGCGGTAAAACGAAATCTTTTGCTATCTTTGTAAATTGTAACGTGAAGAAACGAGTATGAGCGAACAGAAAATAAGAGTGGGCATTACGCTGGGCGACGTGAACGGCGTGGGGCCGGAAGTCGTGATCAAGGCGTTGTCGAATCCCCTGATGTGCGAAATGTGCACCCCCGTGCTGTACGGACCCGCGAAGGCGCTCTCCTATTACCGGAAGGGAATCGAAGGTGCGGAGAATTTCGCCTATGCTGTGGTCTCCTCGGCCCGCGAGGCGCGTCCCCGCCGGGTGAATCTGGTGGAGTGCGGCGATCCGGAGCTGAAGATCGAACCGGGCGTCTCCTCACCCGGAGCCGGACGGACTGCCGTGGCCGCTCTCCGGGCCGCCGCTGCCGACGTGAAGGAAGGTGCGGTGGACGTGCTGGTGACGGCACCGATCAACAAGGAGAACGTACAGGGGGACGATTTCCACCATACGGGCCACACCGAGTTCCTCGCCGCCGCATGGAGCGGCGAACCGCTCATGATGATGTGCAGCGACCTGCTCAAGGTGGGGCTGGTGACCATCCATGTTCCCGTGAGCGAGGTGAGTGCAGGAGTGACCGGGGAGAAAATCGTGGCCCGGCTGGAGCAGCTGCGGCGTTCGCTGATCGCCGATTTCTCGCTCAACGAACCGCGTATCGCCGTGCTGGCGCTCAATCCCCATGCCGGGGACGGCGGTCTGCTGGGCGGCGAGGAGGAGGCCGTTATCCGGCCGGCCATCCGGGAGGCGGCCCGCCGGGGCGTACTGGCTTTCGGACCCTTTGCGGCCGACGGTCTCTTCGCTTCGGGTGCGTTCCGCCGGTACGACGCCGTGCTGGCCATGTACCACGACCAGGGGCTTGCTCCGTTCAAGGCGCTCACGCCGCAGGGAGTGAATTTCACGGCTTCGCTGCCGTTCGTGCGCACGAGCCCCGATCACGGGGTGGCGTACGACATCGCGGGGCAGGGGACGGCCGATCCCGCCTCGATGCGGGAGGCGATCTATCTGGCGCAGGACATTTTCCGCAGCCGGCAGCTCTATGCCCGGATCACGAAGAACCCGCTGCGCCGCTACGAACGCGAGAAGGGCGGGCGGGACGTCTCGGTGAGCGACCTGCCGCAGACCGAGGAGGCCGATTAGATGCAACCGAGTCTCCGGGGTATTCCGTCTCGTAATTGTGGAAGCCCGGGAGCAAAACGATAAAAACAAAACGATATGATTAGAATCACATTTCCCGACGGCAGCGTTCGTGAGTATGCCGGGGGAACGACGGGGATGCAGATCGCTGAGAGCATCAGTCCCCGGCTGGCACAGGAGGTGCTGGCGGTAGGCGTGAACGGCAAGGTGCAGGACCTGAACCTGCCGATCGACACGGATGCCGAAATCAAACTTTTCAAATGGGACGATGACGAGGGCAAGCGCACGTTCTGGCACACTTCGTCGCACCTGCTGGCCGAAGCGCTCGAGTCGCTCTATCCGGGCATCAAGTTCGGTATCGGCCCCAGCATCGAGAACGGATTTTACTACGACGTAGACTCTCCCACGGCCATCACCGAGGCCGACCTGCCCCGCATCGAGCAGAAGATGCTCGAACTGGCCCGCAACAAGGAGCCTCTGGTGCGCCGCGAGGTACCCAAGGCCGAGGCTCTGAAGACCTTTACCGAAAAGGGAGACCAATATAAGGTGGAACTCATCACCGATCTGGAGGACGGGACGATCTCCTTCTACACGAACGGCTCCTTCACCGACCTGTGCCGCGGGCCGCACCTGCCCAACACGGGACTCATCAAGGCGATCAAGCTGACGTCGGTGGCCGGTGCCTATTGGCGCGGCAACGAGAAGAACAAGATGTTGACCCGTATCTACGGTATCACCTTCCCCAAGAAGTCGATGCTCGACGAATATCTGGCGATGATGGAGGAGGCCAAAAAGCGGGACCACCGCAAACTTGGCAAGGAACTTGAACTGTTCACCTTCTCGCCGAGAGTAGGGCAGGGGCTGCCGCTGTGGCTGCCCAAGGGAGCCGCGCTCCGCGAACGGTTGCAGCGTTTCCTGCAGGACGTGCAGAAGGACTACGGCTATCAGCAGGTCATCACGCCGCACATCGGCATGAAGGACCTTTATGTTACTTCGGGCCATTATGCCAAGTACGGTCAGGATTCGTTCCAGCCGATCCACACGCCCGACCCGAACGAGGAGTTCCTGCTCAAGCCGATGAACTGCCCGCACCACTGCGAAATCTACCGCAGCAAACCGCGTTCGTACCGCGACCTGCCGCTGCGTTTCGCCGAGTTCGGCACGGTGTACCGCTACGAGCAGAGCGGCGAGCTGCACGGACTGACCCGCGTGCGGGGGTTCACGCAGGACGACGCCCACCTCTTCGTGCGGCCCGACCAGCTGCTCGAGGAGTTCGAGAAGGTGATCGACATCGTTCTTTACATTTTCAAGACGCTCAAGTTCGACAACTATACCGCCCAGGTGTCGCTGCGCGACCCCAATAACAGGGAGAAGTACATCGGTTCGGACGAGAACTGGGAGAAGGCCGAAAGCGCGATCATCAAGGCCGCCGAGGAGAAGGGGCTCAAGACCGTGGTAGAGTACGGCGAGGCCGCTTTCTACGGGCCGAAGCTGGACTTCATGGTGAAGGATGCCATCGGCCGCAAGTGGCAGTTGGGTACCATTCAGGTGGACTACAACCTGCCGGAGCGGTTCGACCTGACCTACAAGGGCAACGACGACAAGGAGCACCGGCCCATTATGATCCACCGCGCGCCGTTCGGTTCGCTGGAGCGTTTCGTTGCCGTGCTGCTGGAGCATACGGGCGGGAAATTCCCGTTGTGGCTGGCTCCCGACCAGGCGGGCGTGCTGCCGA
>CDZF01047086.1_pt1 | contig 65805 bp, 59 predicted proteins | sample 557591 | NCBI WGS metagenome assembly CDZF01 (sample SAMEA3182093, study PRJEB8094) | gut metagenome | biome: human; feature: gut; material: Stool; isolation source: human stools | place: Canada | collected 2012-02-04
CAGCAGGTAGAGCACAACACTTTTAATGTTGGGGTCCTGGGTTCGAGCCCCAGCTGGATCACTGGAAAATTCCAAACGCCTTAAATCCTAAAGAATTTAAGGCGTTTTTGCATTATCTTCACGACGAATCAACCTACCCCGATATGAAATCCCTGTGTTTTATACTCACTATCGCCCTGGCCATGGCTATTTCTGCCGATGCCCAAACACATTACAAACATTTGAATAGATTACCCCAAGCAAAACGCGACAGTGTTCTGTTGGCCGTTTCCAAACAAGCCATAATGACTTTCGGGCCGGGATATTACCGAGAATATAAAACCTCGATAGAAAGAACGACTTATCTCAATCATAAAAAAACAAAAAAAACACCTGCATACCTGGTAACTTATTATTATGATCCTACCAAAGAATTATTGGGATGGGATTATGCCGCTAAAGTAATAATATATGAAAATACAGGAGAAGCAACTAATGTCATGTTCGGCAACGGATGGGGATTGAAATACCTGGATGATTCGACAAAGATGAAAAAACCGTACCCGCAAATCAAATATCACTCGTATCCGCTTGAAAAAACAAACGACGGAAATATCAATTTTATCCAGGGAACCGATGACAAGGCCCCCCAAACCATGTAACCGGGAATAAAGTGAGAATCGGAACACGATTTTATGCAGCACGAAACGATCACGATAAAAACGACCGACAAGAACTGACATCGACAATTTTCCCACAATCCGTAATTCGGGTAAATATGCAGGGAAAATGTTTACAAAAAATCGTCTATCCCGTACTACCTTTGTGGTCAGAAAAAACGAACATGATCCCGAAACAGATAATTGCTCCGATACAATAATGGAAACCATAAAGAATACTTCGTTCGGAGGCGAGCGGCCATTGTTCGCCACCCATGATCTCCGGCTGGAAAACGTCACCATCCACCCGGGAGAGTCGGCGCTCAAGGAGTGCCGCAATATAGAGGCCGTACATTGCGAATTCCAGGGAAAATATCCGTTCTGGCACAATGACGGGTTCATCGTCCGCGACTGCATTTTCAGAGAGGGGGCCCGGGCGGCGCTCTGGTATTCACACGATTTGCGCATGACGGATACGCTGGTCGAAGCACCGAAGATGTTTCGGGAAATGGACGGCATCTACCTCGAAAACGTACGGATACCCGACGCGGAAGAAACTCTGTGGCACTGCCGCAACGCCGTGCTGAAAAACGTAGAGGTGGAGCGGGCGGACTACCTGTTCATGCACAGCGAAAACATCCGCATCGAAAATTACCGGCAGCAGGGCAACTATTCGTTCCAGTATTGCCGGAACGTGGAGATTCGCAATGCCGTTATCGACTCGAAAGACGCTTTCTGGAACACGGAAAACGTCACGGTGTACGATTCCGTGCTGAACGGCGAATACCTGGGCTGGCACTCCCGCCGGCTGCACCTCGTCAACTGCAAAATATCCGGAACGCAACCGCTCTGCTATGCTCACGACCTGATCATGGAGCATTGTACGATGGCCGACGATTGCGATCTGGCATTCGAATACTCCGGACTGCACGCCACCATAGACGGTCCCGTCCGCAGCGTCAAGAATCCCCGCACCGGAAGCGTTGTCGCCGAGAGTTACGGAGAGGTCATCCTCGACGGAAACATCAAGGCTCCGGCCAACTGCAAGCTGAAACTCAGGAACGGCAGCTCGTTCTCTTCTGCCTCCTGCGCGGCAAAATAGCCGGAGGGAGGGCGGTAATGACAAAGAAAGCGAATAAAACCGACCGGCTACTGGCGTTGATCCGTAACGGAAGAAGAATGACGCTGAGGCAGCAGCTGCAACTGACTGCCTATCTCAGCGTACCCTCTATTATCGCCCAGTTTTCGTCCATCGCCATGCAATACGTCGATGCTTCGATGGTGGGACACCTCGGGGCGAACGCTTCGGCCTCCATCGGGCTGGTATCCACCACGACATGGCTGTTCTGGGGGGTGTGTGCGGCAGTAGCCACGGGCTTCTCCGTACAGGTGGCGCACCTGATCGGAGCCGGCGATTTCGTCCGGGCACGGCAGGTACTCCGGCAGTCCCTTACGGCGACCCTGCTGTTCAGTTTCCTGCTGGCGACAGCCGGCATATCTATCAGCGGAGCCCTGCCCCGCTGGCTGGGCGGAGATCCCGTCATCCGGCACGACGCATCGCTCTATTTTCTGATATTCTCGCTGTTTCTGCCGGCCCTTCAGATGAATTTCCTGGCGGGCGGCATGCTGCGATGCAGCGGCAATATGCGGATACCGAGCCTGCTGAACGTACAGATGTGTCTTCTCGATGTGGTATTCAATTTTTTCCTGATATTCCCCACCCGCCGGGTGGAGATACTGGATTTCAGTTTCACGGTTCCCGGCGCGGGACTGGGCGTTGAGGGAGCGGCCCTGGGCACGGTACTCGCCGAACTGATCACAGCCGGACTGATGCTGCGCTACCTGTGGTACCGCTCCCCCGCTCTGAAACTGGCGGGAGAGCGCGGCAGGTTCCGCCCCGAAATGAAAACCCTGCGAAAAGCGACCCGCATAGGACTTCCCATGGGACTGGAGCATATCGCCATTTGCAGTGCCCAGATCATGACCACGGTCATCGTGGCTCCGCTCGGCGTCTTCGCCATTGCGGCGAACTCGTTCGCCATCATAGCCGAAAGCCTGTGCTACATGCCGGGCTACGGCATCGCCGACGCCGCCACGACGCTGGTCGGCCAAAGCCTCGGCGCCGGCAGGAAAAGATTGGTCCGGCGTTTCGCCAACATCACGGTCCTGTCGGGCATGACGATCATGGGGACGATGGGAGCCATCATGTATGCGGCGGCCCCTCAGATCATCGGAGCGATGACTCCCGTCGGCGAAATCCGTTCACTCGGGGTCATGGCCCTGCGCATCGAGGCGTTCGCCGAACCGATGTTCGCCGCGGCTATCGTCGCGTACGGGGTGTTCGTCGGGGTCGGCAACACAATCGTACCCAGCCTGATGAATCTCATCAGCATCTGGGGCGTCCGGCTGACGCTGGCTGCACTGCTCGCCCCGACCATGGGACTGAAAGGTGTGTGGCTCGCCATGTGCATCGAACTCTGTTTCCGGGGAACGATATTTCTCGCCAGGTTATGGCGGGGAAAATGGATAGATCATTCTAAAAATACGATCAGTCATGAAATATGATTTCGACGAAGTGATTCCCCGGCGGGGAACGAACTCCTACAAATGGGACACGCCCGCCGAAGAGGGCACGCTGCCGATGTGGGTGGCAGACATGGACTTCAAAACGGCTCCGGCCGTTATCGAAGCATTGCGGCGACGTGTGGACCACGGCATTTTCGGGTACACGAAAGTGCCGGAAGCCTACTACGATGCAGTCGTGAAATGGTTCGGACGGCGGCATCGCTGGACGATCCGGCCGGAATGGATCGTCTATACGACAGGTGTCGTCCCAGCCCTCTCCGCCGTCATCAAGGCGCTGATCGAACCGGGCGACAAGGTGATCGTGCAGACCCCCGTCTACAACTGCTTCTACTCGTCGATACGCAACAACGGATGCGAAATGTCGGCCAATCCCCTGCTCTACCGCGACGGACGTTATACGATCGACTTCGGCGATCTCGAAGCCAAAGCCGCCGATCCGAAAGCCAAACTGTTGCTGCTCTGCAATCCGCACAATCCGACGGGAAGGGTGTGGACTCCGGACGAACTGCGGCATATAGGCGACATCTGCCTGCGGCACGGGGTTTTCGTGGTAGCGGACGAAATCCACTGCGAACTTACCTACGACGATCACGACTACACCCCGTTCGCATCGCTGTCCGAACGCTATCTTCTGCATTCCGCGACCTGCATATCCCCGAGCAAGGCATTTAACCTCGCCGGGCTGCAGATCGCAAATATCATAGCTGCCGACGGGAATGTCCGCCGCCGCATCGACCGGGCGATCAATATCAACGAAGTATGCGACGTCAATCCGTTCGGCGTGGAGGCTACCATGGCCGCCTATAACGAGAGCGAAGGATGGCTCGACGCGCTGCGGTGCTATCTGTGGGGGAACTACGAATATCTCCAACAGCTGTTCGAAGAGCGCCTGTCCCGTTACCCCGTACTGCCGCTCGAGGGCACTTATCTGGTCTGGATCGACTGCCGCGCAACCGGTCTCGGTTCGGACAGGACCACCCTCCGGCTGCAGGAAGAGCAAAAACTGATGGTCAACTCCGGAACGCTCTACGGCCCCGGCGGAGAGGGATTCATCCGACTGAACATCGCCTGCCCCCGGGCTGTTCTGGCCGACGGGCTGGAACGGATGGCCCGTGTTTTCGAACGGTGAGACCCGACGGCAGAAACAGGTTTAAACGACCTTGCCGCCCTGCACTGTCACCCCGTCTCCGGACATCGTCACGATGCTGTCCGGAGAATCGGCAACAGTTTCCTAAGACAGTATACGGCTGCAACGACTGCTGTCGTCCCGCCCACATAACCGATCCAGGCGATCGAAAGATCGGAACAGACGATACCGCCCACCAGCGCCCCGCTGCCGATTCCCAAATTGTAGATGCCCGAATAGACCGACATGGCGACGGCCGTGGATTTCGGGGCGAATCGTATAATCTCAGACTGGAAAACGAGATTGAAAATCGTAATGGCCAGCCCCCACCCTATACACACCAGTATGACCGTACCGTGAGCGAACGAAGCGGGCCGTAACAGCAACAGGGCGACGGCGATGCCGATAACGGCGAACCGGACGAAAGTCTCCCTGTATTTCCCGTAATAACGGGAGAACAGGATGCTGCCGGCAATTCCGACCACACCGAACAGGGTCAGCACCCATGTTACCCATCCGTCACCCATGTGGGCCACCTGCCCCAGAAACGGTTCGATATAACTGTACCCGGTGTAATGGGCCGTGACAAGCACCAACGTCAGGAGATAGATGCCCAGCAGCGCCGGCTTCTCGATCAGGGCAGGCACCTTGCGCAGCGAAATGGCGCTGTCGCTCTTCATTTTCGGAAAAATCCATGCCAGCAATGCCAGCACGACCGCAGCGGCGACCGCAATGTAAAAGAAAGTCATACGCCAGCCCGCGTGCAGGCCGATGACCCGCCCCAACGGCAGCCCCACGATCATGGCGACGGAAGTTCCCGTAACGATGAGCCCCAAAGCCGCCGAACGGTGTGCCTTCGGTGCGGCCCGCACGGCAAGCGGCGAAGCGATGGACCAGAATACGGCATGGGCGCAAGCCACACCGATCCGGGAAGCCATCAACATCGGATAGGAGGTCGAAAGGGCCGAAACCAGATGACTGACAATAAACAGCCCGACCACCGTCAACAGCAGTCTGCGGCATTCCACCCGGGACACGAGCAGCATCAACGGCAGCGAAGCCATCGCCACGACCCAGGCATAGACGGTAATCAGCAATCCCGCCGCGGCTTCCGTCGTGTGAAAATCCCGCGCGATGTCGCTGAGCAGACCGATCGGGACGAATTCCGACGTGTTGAACACGAACGCTGCCAGCGTCAACCCGATGACCGGCAGCCATTTTTTCAGGAGAATCCTACTCCGAACCAGATGGCGATCCATATCCGTACTCGACTTCAAATCCGGCGGCAAAAATACGCGAACTTTCCGAAATCCGGCCGACGGACCGAAAAAAACATTTCGGGAACCTCAATCCGCCGCACCTTCCGTGCATCAGAAAAGGGAAGTCCCGCAGAAACTCGTTTGCGGGACTTCCGGCCTCAGCGGCAGGGACGGATTACAGAGCCGTTCCCTTGAAGACATTGGTTTGCGAGATCGGATAGAGGTTCCCGTAAACCGTAATGGTCCGCGAATTGAAATTGGGGACGACCGTCGCCATCGCCTTATTGCTCCCGGGCCATAGGGTAACGGACACCTGGGCCGAAATACCTACCCCCACCACACTCATGGTGAGCGTCAGGTTGCCCCGCTTGTCCTCGCTGACGGAGACATTCGACGGAGCGCCCTCGACCGTGACTCCCCCGATACCGTTGGGACCGGCAAAAATCGTATTGAAGGCTATCTGTACCGTCGCCTTGTCTTTGTTCATGGAGATGAAATTGGTGTTCTGATCGACATACGCCATCGCTCCCCGGCGGAACATGATCTGATCCGCCTTTATGACGAAGGTACTGTCGTACAGAGAGACCGCCGCATTGTGGTACAGCACGGAGTCCATCACCATCTGCAGTTGCTTTTCCTTCTCTTTCTTATCCTTTCCCGCCTGTGCAGCCTCCTTACGGGCCTGCTCCAGCCTCTCAGCCGTGATCTGCGCCTGGGTCGTCGACACTGCAGCGGCCATCAGGACTATCAAAAACAATCTTTTCATACTTAATTCTCTTTTTAATTTTAATATCCATACGATCAAAAGCCATTCCAAAAAGCTAATAACTAAGCGTTTCGACCGAGTTTTTTATTGTGCGGAAAACAAAAAAGAAAAGCAACGATCCTGTTTTCCCGCTCCTATGCCCGCAGAGCCGCACTCCTTCCTTTTTTCTGTACGGTTTGTCAAACGGCCATCGTTTCGACAGAAATATGACAGTCCGGCATATTCTCCGCGGTCCGGCAGTAAAAACAGAGAAAAAAACACGGCCCGTTTTCGCCGGATACACTTTTTTCACTCCAATTTTCAGACCGGTTGACTATCTTTGTCCGTATAATTCCGACAAATGATGGAGACGATACGGCAAAAGGCAGAACGGATGCTCGACCGCACCGAGACACTGGTCCTCGCCACGGTGGACGAAAAAGGGTTCCCGCGCCCCGTCCCGATGGTCAAACTCTATTCGGACGGATTCGGGGAGATATGGTTCTCGACCGATACGGAAGCGGAAAAAGTGCGCCACCTGCGAATGAATCCCCGTGCAGGTGTCTGCCTGTACGAACGGGGCAACATGGTGGCGCTGACAGGAACGGCCGAAGTGATCGACGATCCCGAAACGAAAAGACAGATGTGGCAGGAGTGGATGATCGCCCATTTCCGGGGCGGAGAAAGCGACCCTACATATTGCCTGATCCGTTTCCGCGCCACCGGAGCTACCTACTGGATCGACCGCAGGGCGGGAAGGGAGACCCTGTGAAGAGTCGCAGGCAGGATTTTTGCAGGAAATTCAAGAAAACGAAAACAACGGCATGAAAACGATTCTGATTGCATGGTCGATCCTCGGTTTCGTTCTGCCGGCCATAGCGCAAACCATGAAAAAAGAGCTTACCGAAGAGGAAAAACGAATCATTCTGCACAAAGGCACCGAAGCCCCCTTCTCGGGTGAATACTGCAATTTCAAAGGCAAAGGCATTTACCGGTGCAAAGCCTGCGGAACACCACTCTACCGATCCGGAGACAAGTTCGATTCGGGATGCGGATGGCCCAGTTTCGACGACGAGATACCGGGAGCCGTACGGCGAACGCCCGACGCCGACGGGAGACGTACGGAAATCACCTGCGCCCGGTGCGGCGGCCATTTGGGCCATGTCTTTCTGGGTGAAGGACTGACTCCGAAAAACACGCGCCACTGCGTGAACTCGCTTTCGCTCGAATTCGTCCCGGAAGGAAAGGAGCGGAGAACGGAGAGAATGGAAACCGCCATCTTCGCCGGGGGATGTTTCTGGGGTGTGGAATACATGATGGAGAAAACGCCCGGGGTGCTTTCCGTGGAATCGGGATATATCGGAGGTAAGACGGATCATCCCTCTTACGAAGAGGTCTGTTCGCACACGACGGGACATGCCGAAGCCGTACAGGTGATTTTCGATCCGACAAAAGTCTCTTACGAGACGTTGGCCCGGCTTTTCTTCGAAATACACGACCCCACGCAGTTGAACCGTCAGGGTCCCGATGTGGGCGATCAGTACCGCTCCGAAATATTCTACACCACGCCCGCACAAAAAGAGGTGGCCGAACGGCTCATTCGGACACTGAAGGAGAAGGGTTACGACGTAGTGACCCGCGTCACACCCGCCGCCACGTTCTGGAAAGCCGAAAACTATCACCAGGACTACTATCGGCGCAAGGGCACCCGACCTTATTGTCACGGTTATACGAAACGGTTCTGAAACACCTCTTTTGCCACGGGAAAAAGATTTCGTTTTTCCGGACGTTTCGCTACCTTTGCCGTAAACATGCGGAAACCTATGAAACACATCGCCATCCTCTCATCCAGCGTGCGGGAAGGGCGGCTCAGCCACCGCGCCGCACTTTATATCCGCCGTTATATCGAAGATCACTATCCGGCAACGACTGAAATTCTCGATCTGAAAAGTTACGGATTTCCACTGTTCGACGAACGACTGGCCTATCAGAAAAACCCTTCCGAAAAGCTGCTGGATTTCACCCGAAGATTGATGGGAGCCGACGGAATCGTCATCGTTACCCCCGTCTACAACGCCAGTTTCCCGGCGGCACTGAAAAACGTGATCGACCTCTATTATGCGGAATGGAAACGGAAACCCGTCGGAATCGTCTCCGTCACCTCGGGCAGCGTACCGGGTATCGCCACCGTCCAGCAACTGCAAACCCTGCTGCTGAAACTGGGCGCACTCGTACCTCCCGTCCTTGCTACGGCCATCCAGGCCGCCGAAACCTTTACGGAGGGCGGAGAGGGAGGACCGGCGGCGGAACGAACGGTACGCCCGCTGCTTGGAGAGTTGCTGTGGCTCATGGAGCGGACGGAATCCCCGTCCGTTTAGGCACTCTATTTGCACGTCGATCCTGAAAATTCGCAGACCATGCTGATTCTTCTGTCACCGGCCAAAACCATGAATATGGAGCCGCAGGAGAGGCGACTCCCTTCATCGCGGCCCCGATACGAAAAGGAGGCGGAATACCTCGCCTCTGAGATGCGGAAATTCTCCGCTCCACAACTGGGAAAGTTGCTGAAAATAAACGACAGTCTGGCACAGGTCAATTTCGAACGCTACCAGCGTTTCGGTTCAGCCTCCAACCCGGAGAAACAGGCCCTTTTCGCTTATGACGGCAGCGTATTCCGGCACATCAACCCGGCGGAAATGACGGACGACGACCTTCTGTATGCCCAGGAACGCCTGCGCATCGTCTCCACCCTGTACGGCCTGGTCCGTCCGCTGGACCTTATCCAGGCCTACCGGATCGCCTTTACGCTCCGCCTCGGCGACAGAAATGGCGATCTGTACGATTACTGGTATCCGAAACTGACCGAGCCGCTGATCGAAACGGCCCGCAAAGCCGGCGGTATCGTGATTAATCTGGCAAGTCAGGACGTTATGGCCGCCCTGGACACCGACCGGATCAGGCAACAGGTCGGCATGATCGACGCCGAGTTTCAGGAACACCGAAACGGCCGTTACGAAACGGTGCGAACCTATGCGAAAATGGCCCGGGGAGAGATGACCCGGTTCATCCTCCGTAACCGAATCGAATCGCCGGAGGGGATGAAAGCGTTCGGCTGGAACGGTTTTGCCTTCGACGAGCGGCTCTCCTCCCATGAAAAGATAATTTTTACCCGCGAAAAAAAGTGACACCATGCTGATTCACGTATCCGACCGGTGTATCCGCTGCGGCCGCTGCAAAGCCGTCTGCCCTACCTCCATCATAGAAATGACCGATAGCAAACCGTTCATCGAAGAGAGAGACGAAGGCCGGTGCATCGTATGCGGCCATTGCGTGGCCGTCTGTCCGGAAGAGGCGCTCGACCATCGACTGGCCCCGCTCAAAGAGCAGACAAAAATGAAAAAGATCCCGGCGGCAGGTCCTAAGAAGACACGTACCCTGTTGCGTTCGGTACGTTCGGTCCGCGTTTACAAAAAAGACGAGGTGGACCGGAAGATAGTCACCCGGATCGCGGATACCGCCCGCTTCGCGCCTACCGGCCTCAATTCGCAGAACGTGATTTTTCTGGCGGTCATGGAACGGGAAACCGTGCAGGAACTATCCCGCCGCACGATGGAATGGATGAGAAAAGCGTCCGCATCCGGGGCGGAATGGTCCATGCCTTACGGAAAACTGCTCTCCGAAGAAAAGAATGCGAAAAGGGACCCTGTCTTCCGGGGAGCTCCGCACGTACTAATTGCCCTGGCCGACAGTTCCTCCCCGTACGGCACGGACAACGCCTGTATGGCAATGGTCTACGCCCGTATCCAGGCCACGGCGATGGACATAGGCACATGCAGGGCCGGTTTTTTCGAACAATATGCCCGGGCGGAGCCCCGGGAAGTGGCCGCCCTGCTCCGGCTGCCCGAAAAGCGGATCGTAGGGGCGGCTGTCATGCTGGGATATGCGAAATACACATACCGCAGACTGCCCGACCGGGACCCGCTGAGGATCGAATTCATCTGACGAAAAAATCCCTGCCCGGACAGGAATTTTTCATCTATCGGTCGCGGCGCTCCCACCGCTCCAGTCTCCGCCACAGCAGCATGTCGAGGGAGAGACGTCCGGGACCGCCTATCAACAGCACGACGAACATGCCAAAATAGAGCAAAGCGAGTTCGGAGGTTTCGAGCGCGAAGGCAGGATAAGTACAGAAGGCTGCGATCCACATGGAAAACAGCAGGGGCAAAAGCACCAGCCGGGTAAAAAGGCCCAGGATCACCAGCAGGGAACAGACGGTTTCGACCAGCGTTATCATCACGAGCGACGCGGTGCTGCCCCAGCCTATGGGATCGGGAAACGTAGCGGAAAGTTGGGCAAAACCGGCGATTTTGGCACAGCCGTGCGTCAGCATCAGCCCGCCGGCCAACAGCCGCAGCAGGAGCAGGGCCAGTCCGGGAGCCTTGCGGGCGAGTACCAGACCTGCGAATGAAACGAAAGAGCGATTCATCGGCATATCATTTATTTTCGGAAATATTGAAAATCTCGACCATATCCTCCACCGTCGGGTTGTGACAGCTCATCCCGCCATCGGCCACGATGTTCTGTCCGGAAATATAACGGGCATCCTCGGAGGCGAGAAAGGCGATCGTCGCCGCAATGTCTCCGGCTTCGCCCAGATAACGCACGGCATTGTATTTCAGAAATATTTCCCGCAGGTTTTCCGGAAGGGCTCCCGTAGCGGCCGGGGTCATCACGAGCCACGGGGAAACGCAGTTGCAACGGATACCCTTTTTCCCGTACTGGGACGCGACATAGCGGGTGAGATTGATCACCCCTGCCTTGGTCATTCCATAAAGCGAGCCGCGGAAATCGCCCATCAGTCCGCTGATCGAAGCGACGTTGACGATCGCCCCCCGTTCCCGCTCCAGCATGGAGGGCAACGCGGCCTGCACGGTGACGATCATGCTGCGCAGATTGGCATGAAAGATCGTATCGAAATAATCCGTATCCAAATTCAGGATGTCCAGATCACGGTCCAGATCGGTAATTCCGACATTGTTGACCAGTACGTCGATTCTGCCGAACCGGGCAAGAGTCCGTTCGACGATCTGCCGGCCGCTGCCCGCATCTTCCGCATCGAAAAAGAGCGGAAAGGTTTCGCCACCCTTTTCATTCAACGCTCCGGAAAGAGCGGTGGCGCCCGCCAGGTTGTAGTCGGCTATGGCCACGCGGGCCCCTTCCTCCACGAACCGCTCCACGGTCGCCCGTCCGATACCGCGCGCTCCGCCCGTGACCAGCACGGCAGTATGTTCAAATCGTCTCATCGTGCAATTGTGTTTTATGTGGTAACGAAATCATCTTCTGCAAAAGCAGTTCCAAAAATAATCGGGACTATGCTTCGCGCTCCTCGTCCGGACGGGTCACCTCGTGGAGGGTGAGCGCCAGCGGCGATGTGAATGCGGCCGTCCGGTAAGGACAGTCGGGCATGGCACAACGGGAACATTGTGAGACGCGGCAGGGATCGGAATGGATCGAGACCTGTACCCGGTTTCCGAAGCCGGCAGCGATAGTGTCCCGGAGACGGTCGCAGGCCGTATGCCCCTGTACGATATCGTAATACCACGGCAGGGTCAGATCGCAATCTATGTAAAGGAAACTCCCGTACCGGATCGTCTTCAGATTATGCACGTCCACCCAATCGGGCTCCCGACTGGCAGAAATCGCTTCGGTCATGGTCTCCAGCACCTGCTCGTCGGCCTTGTCCATAAGGCCGGAAACGGTTTTGCGCAGAATGGAAAACCCCGTCACCACGATAATTCCGCCGAAAAGCAGGGCCAGCGCACTGTCGATCCAGCCGATGCGGGTGAAATAGAGCAGGAGCAATCCCGACACCAGACCGATCGTAGAATAGGTGTCGGACTGCAGATGCCGGCCGCCCGCGACCAGTGCGATGGATTCATATCTTTTACCGACCCGGATGCTGTACCATCCCATGACGTAGTTGACCGCACCCGCCACGGCGATGATGACGATCCCCACATCCAGCTTTTCGACCACAGAGGGAACGAACAGCCGTTTGCCCCCTTCGAATATGATAATCAGACCGGCTGCCATGATCATCAACCCTTCGACCGACGCGGAGATCAACTCCACCTTCCCGTGACCGAACGGATGACTGTCGTCCCTGGGTTTGGCCGACAGGCAGATACTGTAAAGACTGATGAAACCCGCCGTGACATTCACGATACTCTCCATGGCATCGGTCAGCACCCCCACCGAATTGGTCAGGAAAAAGGCCATGAATTTGCCCGTGAGCAACAGCACCGACACCGTGACGATATAGGTCTGAATCCTCAGTTTGAGGGTATCCTCTTTCGATATGGTATTTCCGGCCATCTTTTTCGATTGAAAGGCAAAGTTAACCATATTCCGCGGAAAACCAAGTGTTTCTCCGACACTGGAGCAGGAAGGCCGTAAATCGGAACGCCTCGGCCGCAGAGCCACAGACCTTTCCGCAAACGTCCGGCGGTCCGGGCAGACCACCTCTGGCGATCGTCAGCCTTGCAACAGAGAAAAAAACGTTCCGAAAAGCAGACGACCTGCTTTTTAGACCATAAATAAATACTTTCAGACCATGAAAGTGCCTCCGGCAAATCGGGGAAAAATTGTCTGCCCGGATTTTAATTCGTACATTTGCACCGATTTTGGTTGTCACGTACTTTTTATTGACGAAACCGTAATGTAATTTTTCAGTTATGATGAAAATACGCAATCTGATGCTTCTGCTCCTGGCAGTCGTCTGCAGCACCGCTGTCGCCCAAACTTCCGCGGAGAGGGGGAAAGTGGGCCCGGTGGAAATACGCGACGCCAGCAACGAACCCGTTGCACTGCCCGACCTGGGGAAAAAGCACCTGCTCATTTTCTATATCGACCCGGACCATGCCTCCCAGAACGAAAAATTCAGGGAAGACCTCGAGAAGAACCAGATCAACAGCCCCAACATCCACTCGTTCGGTGTCATCAATCTGAAAGACGCCCCCATGTTGCCCAACGCAGTGGTGAGGGCCATGATCCGCAAAAAAGCCAAACAGACCGGAGCCACGATCTACACCGATCCGGACCACTTGTTGCGCGATGCATGGAAATTGGGCGACGTGAATGACAAGTTCACCCTGATTTTCGTCACCAAGGAGCGGAAAATCGAATACCTGCGCAAGGGGGAACTGACTCCGGAGGACATCCGGGAGTTTTACCGGATCATCGGCAAATACAAATAATCGTCAGCTAAACGGAACCCTATGAACGGAAAGTCGATCGTCGCTCTCCTATTCGCCGTCTCGTTATCGTCCGGTGTTTCGGCGCAGGAACAAATTCCGGCAGCCGATTCCGCAGGCCGCAGTACCGTCCCTGCGGAGACGGTTCTGGTCTCGGATTCCGTCCCCGCAAAACGGAATCACTTCTTCCGTCGTTTCTACAACTATTTCAAAAACGCCAACGAGGACAAGACCCTCACCAAGAAGTTCGATTTCAGCGTGATCGGCGGTCCCCACTACTCTTCGGACACCAAACTGGGACTGGGACTGGTCGCCGCAGGCCTTTTTCGCATGGACCGTACCGACATGATCACTCCGCCCTCGAACATCTCGCTGTTCGGCGACATTACGACCACCGGATTTTACCTGTTGGGCGTACGGGGCAACCTGATCTTCCGCGACACGAAGCACCGGCTCGATTTCACAACCTACTTCTTCTCGTTCCCAAGTGCCTTCTGGGGCATCGGGCACTACGCCGCCGAACACAACACCCCCAGTTCCTACAAGCGTTTCCAGACCCAGTTCAAAATCGACTACATGACCCGCGTAGCCCGGAATCTCTACGTAGGCGTGAACGGCAGTTTCCAATATGTGGCCGGCAGCAATTTCACCAACATCGAGCAGTTGGGCGGACAGAAAACATTCTACACCAACACGGGCCTCGGTGCATTCGTTCTCTACGACTCCCGGGACGTCATCAACAACGCCTACCGGGGAATATACGCTAAAATCGACCAACGTTTTTTCCCGAAATTCATCGGCAACAACGGTACGTTCTACCATACAGAAGTCAACTTCAATGCCTACCACAAACTCTGGAAGGGAGCCGTAATGGCATATGATTTCTACGGGGTGGTCAACAAGGGCGATACGCCGTGGACGATGCTGGCCCTGCTGGGCGGTTCCTACCGGATGAGAGGCTATTATGAAGGACGCTACCGCGACAACGACATGGTGGAGATCCAGGCCGAACTCCGGCAGCGTATTTACGGACGCAGCGGAGCGGCCGTATGGGTCGGGGCCGGCAATGTATTTCCCAATTTCGGGAGTTTCAAACTCAATCAGACGCTGCCAAACTACGGAATCGGATACCGATGGGAATTCAAGAAACGGGTCAATGTCCGTCTGGATTACGGGTTCGGCAAGCGGGGAAACAACAGTTTCCTGTTTCAGATCAACGAAGCATTCTAGTCATGAATCGGTTCAAATCATTCATTCACAGGCTGTTTTCCACTCAAGAGGGCATTCTGGCCGTATTCGTGGCCGTCATGCTGGTCCCCGACCTTTTTCTGGCCTACACAGAGCCGTACCGCCTCAGTACGGTACTGGCTTCGCTGTTGCTGCCCGGAGCCTTCTATCTCCTGTGGGCCCTTATCGCCCGGCGCCCGGGAGGCATGATGCTGGCCGCCCTTCCCTTCATGATACTCGGGGCGTTCCAACTGGTGCTGCTCTATCTGTTCGGCGACTCGATCATTGCCGTAGACATGTTTCTGAACGTATTCACGACCAACGTATCGGAAGCCACCGAATTGCTCGGCAACATCTATCCGGCCATTATCGGCGTATGTGTGCTCTATATCCCCCTGCTGGTTCTGGCCGTACGCTCTCTGCTGCTCAAGCAACGGTTGAACGGCCGCTTCCGGGCCAAAGCGGCGCTGACAGGCTGTGTCATGGCGTTAGGCGGATGCGTCTGTCTGGTGGCATCGAAGGCAGCCAATCCGGAATTCGGCGTGAAATACCATATCTTCCCGGCCAATGTGATCTACAATATCCAACTGACCCTGGAACGTTGGAAACTCAGCGAAAACTATCCCGAGACTTCGAAGAACTTCCGGTTCGATGCGACTAAACGGAACGATTCGACCCATAGGGAAGTATACGTGCTGGTGATCGGCGAAGCCTCGCGGGCAGCCAACTGGCAGTTGTTCGGTTACGGACGGCCAACCACGCCCGACCTGGCGGGAACCGACGGAGTGGTGCCGTTCAGCGACCTGCTCACACAGGCCAATGCCACGCACAAAAGCGTTCCCATTATCCTCTCTCCCGCATCGGCTGAAAATTACAGTGATATATACAAACAGAAAAGCATCATCTCCCTCTATAAGGAGGCAGGATTCAAAACGCTGTTCATTTCGAACCAGGTCCCCAACCGTTCGCTGATCGACTATTTTGCGGCGGAGGCGGACAGGAGAATCGACATCTCTCCCCGGGAAAACGATCTGATCACGGAAAACCGCTACGACGGCGATGCCCTGCCCCACCTGCGTGAAGCGATCGTTTCGACCGACAGCAATCTGCTGGTAGTAATCCACACATACGGTTCGCATTTCGACTACACCAAACGGTACCCCGCCTCCTTCTCCCGTTTCACTCCGGATGCCGTATCTTCGGTGCGTTCCAGTCGGGAGAATCTTGTCAACGCCTACGACAACAGCATCGCCTACACGGATCACGTACTCTCGGAGATCATATCCACGCTCGATTCCGCCGACGTATGTTCGGCCCTGCTTTACTGTGCCGACCACGGTGAAGACCTCATGGACGACGAACGCGACCGTTTCCTGCATGCTTCCCCCATCCCGACCTACTACCAACTTCACATCGCCGGACTGAGTTGGTTCTCAGACCAGTACCGGGAGTCATATCCCTACCGTTACGAAACGGCCCGGGCTAACAAGGAACGACCTGTGACGACCGCTTCCATATTCCACACAATGGCTCAGATCGGAGATGTCGAAAGTCCGTATATCGACTCAACCCGCTCGCTCGTCAGCAATTCTTTCCGTAACTTGCCCCGCATGTATCTGACAGATCACGCCAAAGCGGTGGAATTTTTCAACACGGGTCTCAAGGAGGAGGATTTCCGGATGTTGGACAAACATCGTATCAAATACGACAAGGAAAATGTCAAAAAGATAAAATACTGATTCTCTGCCGACCGAAACCTAACCAATCTGAACCGGAAACGGGAGTCTGTTCGCAGACTCCCGTTTTTCCACCACTAACCGACGAGTTCCCCTATTTGAGTTTCAGCGTATAGTTCAATCCGGAAACAGGATGCTCCATATTGCGATTCAGCAAAGTGAGCGTATTTCCCTTGTACAGGAAATTCATCCGGTTGAGCGAATCCCTCGGACTGAGTTGATAGACCGTAGCGTCGTTGTGCTCGGCATCGCCGCGCAGGGTGATCCAATGTCCGGACGTGACGAACGTGGTATCCTTGCCGTTCGCAGCCTCCAGGTAGGTCATCGACAGTTCGTAAACTCCCGTCCCGCTATACTTCTGATTCCAAAGTGTCAGCTTATAGTCGATACCGGGACCGTCGGCTGCTGGCAAAAGCCCCGTATAGACCCGTTCGACAACCGGCCCCAACTGTTTGTCGATAACCAGCGAATCTCGAATGGATACCGATTCCTGCTGACGGTCCCCCCGGGTACCGCAGGCGACGAAGAACAAAGAGATAATACATGCAAAAATAACCCGTTTCATTTTCGTATAGTATTGATTTGTGCGACACTATCAGCAAATTCCAAACCAATGGAGCCCTAAAAAGGGAAAAAACAAAAACGCCGACAAGGATGCCGGCGTTTTCTCTCGGTTGAAAGACCTTATTTGGAGGCTTCAACGGATACTTTTCTGAACTCCTTCAGCAACTTCGAAAGCTCCAGAGCGGCTTTGCGGGCACGCGTTCCGGCTGCTTTGTTGTTCTTGGTGAGCTGCAAATTGGCATTCTCGGTAAAAAGGGCGATCTGCTCGTTGATCTGATCCACTAATTTTTGCATAATCGTAATTGTTATTTGGGTTATTAAAAATATTCCAGATACAAAACTAAGGAAAAAAACAGTTTTACAAACTTTTTTTTGCGATTTTGAACGCCTAAAGCCGGAAAAAACGCTTTATTTTCTTTCCCAAACGCTCTTTACGGCGATTTCCGGTTCCATGCTCCCCATACTGTCCCCCATATCCATAATGGTAGCCGTACCCGTAACCATAGTTGTATCCGTAACCATAGCCGTAACGGCTGGAAGAAGTCGCATCGGAAAGGATGATCGCCATATTCTTCAGCGTCTTATTGACCCACAACGCCTGGATAGACTCGAGACTACGTCTGTCGGAACGTCCCACACGTATCGTATAAAGCGTCAGGTCCGCCACCCGGTTTGAAATTACGGTATCGGCGACCAGACCCACGGGCGAAGTGTCCACCACAATATAGTCATAATCCTCACGCAACGTTCCGAATGCCTCGTCGAGCCGTTTGCTGATAAGCAACTCGGCCGGATTGGGAGGAATGGCACCTGCGTAGAGAATGTCCACGCCCTCCACTTCACCTTTCGAAATCAGGCTCCGGATGTCATTTTCCTTTCCAGCCAGATAATTGGAGATTCCCTTGTGATGGGTCGAATGTCCGAACTTTTTGGCCAGCGTCGATTTGCGGAGATCCAGATCGACCAACAGGATTCTTTTGCCGGCAATGGAGAGAGACGAGGCCAGATTCATCGACAGGAAGGTCTTACCCTCGCTGGGAATCGTCGAGGTCAGCATAATAACTTTCCGGTCTTCTCCCGTCATCATGAAATCCAAATTGGTCCTTACGATCCGGAAAGCCTCCGAAACGATGTCACGGCTGTTTTTCTCCACGATCCGATCGGACATTCCCTCCTCCTTGGACGGAATCTCGCCGATGATGGGCGCCTTCACGACAGCCTCCACGTCTTTCCGGCCCCGAATCGAAGTGCGCAACTGGTCGATCAACAGCAACACACCCACCGGAAGCGCCAATCCGAACAGGAACGAAGCAAGAAGAATGACAGGGACTTTAGGGGAAACCGGAATACCCGTGCTCGAAGCCGGGTCAATCACTTTGGCGATCGGCACCGCCGAAGCCAGTTTCAATCCGTTCTCCTCGCGCTTGTTCAGAAGGAACAGATAGAGAGACTCCTTGATCTTCTGCTGCCGCATGATGGACTGACCCTCCTTTTCGAGGGTCGGCACGTTACGCACCCGGTTGCTGATCGACTTTTCCTGGGCCGCCAACGACTTCTGGCGGATCAACAGCGAGTTATGCAAATTCCGGATAGACTCCTCCAGCGAAGACTGCATGTTGAGTATCTGGGCATTGAGCTCCTGAATGACCGGGTTCTGACTCACGTCGCCGCTTGCCAATAACCGGTTTCTCTGCAATACCATCTGATTATACAACTCGATACTGCCGTTCAGCGCAGGGTCCTCGATTCCGATATTGGTCGGCAGGAGGGTATACTGCCCCTTGTATTGCCGGACATATTTCCCCACACTCTCCACCAGACTGATCTGAGTGGCCACATCCACGGACAACTGCTCGTATTGGGAAGCCGAATTGAGAAAAATCCCCGACTCGGAGACGATATCCACCGACTCGTTATCGCGTTTGAAACGCTCCACGTCTCGATCGACCGTTTCCAGTTCATATCCTACCACCCGCAACCGCTCGTCGATGAAGTCGGCCGTATTCTGCGCCGCCCGCCGTTTGTCGTCGATGGCGTCCTTGTTGTAGACGTCGATCAATCCGTTGATGATGTCCGTAGCTTTCTGGGCCACGGGTGCCGTCAGCGAGAGCTGGATGATGCTGGTCGTTTTACTGGCCGGAGCGCTCGCCAGTTCGGTCGCATACCGCTGCGCCACTTTGAACGGATTGGCTACCCGTACTACAATAGAAGCGTCCGGATAAGAGGAGAAGTTCGTCCGTTTGTTAACCGTGAACGTAACGCTGTCCTGGGTCACGGGAACGCCGTAAGGATGGGCTTCGGAAGGACCGTCGTCCACCTGGGCCACATACTCCGTATCGGACTTCAACCGGAGTTGAACCGTAAAACGCCGCTTCAAACTGTCGGGGACTACCAGTTCGACGGGCGACAGCAGACTGTAAATCTCCTGGGTACGCAACCTGCCGTCAATATAATAGGAGATATGGGCCTTCAGGTTTTTCACCACCTTCAGCATAAGCGTGCGGGATTTCAGCACCAGCACCTCGTTGTCCACCGATGAGGTCGATTTGAACAGGCCGCCGCCGGAAAAATCGGTAATATCGGCCGAAGCGTCGCGCATATAGTCCTCATCGACCCGTATGGAAGCGGAAGACACATACATCCGGGTCATGGTCTGCGTCAGCAGATATCCCGTTCCGAAGCACAACACTACGGAAATAAGGAACCACCCCCAATTATTCAGAAAAAAATCGAGTATTTGCCGCAGAGTGATCTCCTTCTCCTGCTGTCCGGCTGTTTCGTTGTTCTCCATACTCTCCTCTATTTTGTCAGGGTTACGATCAGCGTAGCAATGGTCACCAGCAGGGAGCCGGACGAAAGGTAAAGCGGGAAATTACTCCGGAACGAAGAACCCTGAATCGCCTTGGCCCTGTTCGGTTCCACATACACCACATCGTTCTGCTGCAAATAATAATAAGGTGACTCGAAAATATTCTTGGATTTCAGATCGAGGCGGGCCATCTTCCGTTCACCGTTCACTTCCCGGATTACCAGCACGTTGTCCCGACGGCCGTACACGGAAAGGTCTCCCGCCTTACCCACGGCTTCGAGCACCGTAATCCGGTCGCTGGTCACATCGAAAGTTCCCGGCCGGGCGACCTCGCCGAGCACGGTGACCTTGAAATTCCGGAAAGTAATGGTCACTACGGGATCGGGCATAACCTCCGCCAGCCGCTTCTGCAACATCATCACGAGCTCTTCCCGCGTCATGCCGGCCACCTTGAGAGCACCCAGCACGGGAAAATTGATATACCCCTCGCTGTTGACCTGATAAGCCTCCTGCTCCCAGCGATTGGAGGACGAATTGACATCCTGTGTGGCGCGCAGCAGATTATAGGGAGCCGCCAATTCGGGCTTGGAGGAAGAGACCGTAATGGAGAGAATGTCGTCGGGCTTTATCCGGGGAAGATTGTCTTCGACGATCTTCATCATCTCGTCCCGTTCCGTATCTTGAAAATAGGCTATTTCCTTGGTCGTGGTACATGCGGCAAGCGACATGGCCAACACGAAAGAAAGGCAGATTCTATTCATGAGCAATATAAAAATAAATGAGCGATGAAATGTCCACAAAGATAGGACAAAAATCGTAATCGGAAAAAATTCGTTGGTATGCTTTTTGTCCGTTTTGTGACAAAATCAAGAAAAATATTGATTATGACTGAACTAAGGACGAAAATCGCTCTGTTTTCCATGCTTTTGGCCCTTTTCGGCTGCCGTTCCGAGTCCCGGCAGACCGAAATGCCGGCACCGCGCATCGAGGTTTTCCGGGTCATCCGCGACAGTATTCCCAACCGGATGAACTTCATCAGCCAGACAAGCAGCAATGCAGACGTCGCAATCCAGCCGAGAATCAGCGGCTATCTGCTTTCCAAACATTTCGAGCAGGGCCTGCCGGTCAAAAAGGGACAGCTGCTTTTCCGGATAGACCCGTCGCTGCTCCAGACCGAAGTGGCCCAGGCCAAAGCCTCCCTGGCTTCCGCGGAGGCCCAGCTGATCGAAGCGAAGAACAATTACAACCGGTCGATCCCCCTGGCTCGGATCAACGCCATCAGCCAGAGCCAGCTGGATCAATACCGCGCACAGTACGCTTCGGCCGAAGCCAGCCGCAAAGCGGCCCAGTCGCAACTTCGCAACGCCCAGATCGAACTGAGTTACGCCACGATCTATGCCCCTTCGGACGGGATCATCGGCGACAGCGATCCATCGGTCGGGGACTACGTGGGTGCCGGCACGAAATTTCCTGTACTGGCCACGATCTCCAATACCGACTCGGTCAGCGTGGAGCTGACACTTCCGGTCTTCCAATACCTGAAAATCACGGGTAACAGCGAGATCGCCCCCTCTTACGACAACGCCCGCCTGCTTTCGGACATCGTCATGACCCTGTCCGACGGCACCGTCTATCCCTACAAGGGAAAATACAACTACACGGAAAAGAATGTCAACACCTCGACGGGAACCATCGTATTCAAAGTGCTCTTCCCGAATCCGGACAGGGTACTCAAACCGGGCCAGTTCGCCCAGGTGGCAGCCAATCTGGGTCCGGTGCACGATGCACTGCTGGTTCCCCAACGATGCGTGAGCCAAAGCCAGGGGATAAACAGCCTGTGGGTCATGGCCCCGGACAGCACAGCGGAATACCGGAAGGTATCCCTCGGCAACACGTTCGGTACACTCTGGGAGATAACGGACGGAGTCTCCGACGGGGAAACCGTACTGACCTCGGGACAACTCAAAATGCGGCAGGGAATGAAGATCATCCCCGTACCGACAACTCCCGGAGCCGTCACGCAAAAAACGTCCGCCCAAAGGGCGGACGACTCACCGGCAACCAAAACGAGGAGGTAGCCTATGGAAAAGTTTTTCGTCAACCGCCCCATCTTCGCGATGGTGATCGCCATCGTAATCGTACTGCTCGGACTGCTCTCGATCGGATCGCTGCCCGTAGAGCAATATCCGGACATCACGCCCCCCGTCGTGGAGGTATCGGCCAGCTATCAGGGAGCCGACGCCCTCACTGTGGATCAGGCCGTGGCTACGCCCGTATCGCAGAGCGTGATCGGCGTGAGCGACATGCTCTACATGCAGAGCACCAGCGCCAACGACGGTCAGATGTCGCTTCAGGTCACTTTCGACATAGGTTCCGATCCGGACATGGACGCCGTTTTCACCCAGAACAACGTGACCTCCGCCACCGCCATGCTGCCCGATGCTGTCAAAACACAGGGTATCACCACCCAGAAAGCCATGAGCGGCTTCCTGATGGTGTTTTCACTCTACTCCGACGGCCGTTACGACGACAACTACCTCTCCAACTATGCATACATCAACATCCAGAACGAACTGTTGAAAATCAACGGCGTGGGAAAGGTGCAGATCATGGGGGCAGGAGAGTACTCCATGCGCATCTGGATCAAGCCCGACATGCTCAACTACCATAATATCTCCATTGCGGACATCACCTCGGCCGTCGAGTCGCAGAGCGGAGTCTATCCTGCGGGAAAACTGGGCGGAGAACCCGCCCCCGAAGCCACTGAATTCACCTATACGGTCACGATGCCGCCCCAGATCAACACGGCCGAAGAGTACGGAGACATTGTCATCCGCACCGAAGCGGACGGTTCCCAGGTCCGGCTCAAAGACGTGGCCACGGTCGACCTGGGCAGCGAGACCTACGGCACAACCTCGGCTTTCGACGGCAAGGCTTCGGCCATGATCGTCGTCTATCAATCGCCGGGCAGCAATGCCGTAAACGTCGGTAAACAGGTGAAGGCCACGATGGAAAGGCTTTCGGACGATTTTCCGGACAGCATAGATTACGCCACGGTCGTGGATGCCACCTCCTCGATCCGGGCGGGCATAGCGGAAATCGCCTCCACGCTGCTACTGGCTCTCGTGCTGGTCATTCTCATCATCTATCTGTTCATACAGGATATCCGGGCGACGATCATCCCCCTGATCGCCATCCCCGTCTCGCTGGTGGGTGCCTTCATGCTCTTTCCCTTGTTGGGCTTTTCGGTCAATATCATCTCGCTGCTGGGACTGATCCTCGCCATCGGACTGGTTGTGGACGACGCCATCGTGGTTGTAGAGGCCGTACAGGTCAACATCGCCAAGGGAATGCTGCCGAAACAGGCTACGCTCGACGCGATGAAATCCGTCGGGCCACCGATCATCGCCACCACGGTGGTGTTGGTTTCGGTCTTCGTACCCGTTTCGTTCATGGGTGGCATCACGGGCCGACTTTACCAGCAATTTTCGATTACGATCGCCGTTTCGGTCGTCATTTCGGCCTTCAACGCACTGACCCTCTCCCCCGCCCTCTGTTCCCTGCTGCTGAAAAAACGCCCGGAGAAAACCAAGGGATTTTTCGGAGCGTTCAACCGCTGGTTCGACCGCAAAATGGACGGATACATGAACTTCACCTCGGTACTCACCCGGCATGCGGCACGTTCCTTCATTCTGATCGCCGTGGTCGCGGCGGCCATTTTCGGCATGACCCGCCTTCTGCCCGGCGGATTCCTGCCCGAAGAGGACCAGGGCTACCTGATGGTGGCCGTGAACCTGCCCGACGCGGCCTCGCTCAGCCGCACGCAGGTCTCCATGCAGGAGATCGAAGCGATCATCAAGGCCCGCCCCGACGTGGAACATGTGGCCTCGGCGGCAGGATTCAACATGCTGGCAAGCATCGCCACCTCCAACAGCGGAATCGTCTTCGTGACACTAACCGATTACAACAAACGCAAGTATTCCGCCATGGAGATCGCCGACCAGCTCAACGGAGAGCTGTACATAGCCGTTCCCTCGGCCGAGGCTTACGCCTTCGGACCGCCCTCCATTCCCGGACTGGGCATCACCTCGGGCATGTCGCTCATGGTGCAGGACAAAGGAGGCAACAGCGTGGGCTACCTGGCCGACTACACCCGCAAGTTCATCGAAGCGGCGAAACAACGGCCGGAAATCGCCACGATCAGTACGCAGTTCGACGACGGGATTCCGCAACGGCGCATCCGTATCGACGAGCAGTACGCCCTGCGTGAAGGTGTTTCGCTCGACGAACTGCACCAACTGCTGACCACCTATCTCGGCGGCGCCTACATCAATAACTTCAACCGTTTCGGAAAACTGTACCAAACCTACATCCAGGCGGAATCGGAATACCGCCAGAACAAGGAGAACCTGAACAGCTACTTCGTAAAGAACGCCGACGGGGAGAGTGTCCCCATTTCGGCCTTCGTCACGGTAGAGGACACGGTGGGCGTGGAATACATCACGCAATTCAACCTTTTCCGCTCGATCGCCGTCAACGCCTCTCAGAGCCGGGGATACTCCACAGCACAGGGTATGGCGGCACTGGAAGAGGTGGCCGAAGAGGTACTGCCCCAGGACATGGGCATCGCCTGGAGCGGCATGTCCTACCAGGAGGAGAGCGCCTCTTCGGCCGGCAATGCGGTCTACGTCATCGCACTGGTTTTCGTATTCCTATGTCTGGCCGCCCTGTACAACAGCTGGGCACTGCCGCTGAGCATCTTGCTCGGGGTACCGTTCGCAGTCTTCGGGGCCATGATTTTCGTCCTGTGCACCCACTATGTGAATCCGGTCTATGTGGACAACCTGTTCATGCAGATTTCGCTTATCATGCTGATCGGATTGGCTGCAAAAAACGCCATCCTCATCATCGAATACGCCAACCGTCTTTTCTTCGAACAGGGCAAATCGCTGGCAGAAGCGGCGATGGGAGCCGCACGGCTGCGGGTACGCCCCATCATCATGACTGCCTTTGCCTTCATTCTGGGGGTATTGCCGCTGGTATTCGCTTCGGGCGCCTACTCCTCCGCCCGCAACGTGATGGGCGTAGCGCTGGTGGGCGGCATGCTGATCGCCACGATACTCGGGATTTTCGTCTATCCGCTGCTCTATCTGGTCGTAGCGAAAGCGGCCCGTTTCGACCGCAAAAGGGAACTGCAAACACAAGAGGAACAAAACTATGGGAACAATGGAATACAAGGATAACGCCCGATTGCTGGAGAAGGCCAACCGCAGTGCCTGTGGTCTGAAAGGGCTTCGCCGGAACCGGCATGCACTCCGGTGGAAAGAGGAAAACGAGCGCTGTTCGGGATATCGGCTGAGCATTCGTTCCATGCTGTGGACGCTGGCGGCCGGTTTGCTGATCGGTATGCTGGCCGGGTGTACGGGAAAATTCCGGTCGCCCGAAATGAAACTTCCCGACCGTTACCTTTACGCTGGCAATCTCGACACGAGCCGCGCTGTCGTAAACACCCGGTGGTGGGAAAACTTCGGGGACACGCTGCTCAACAGCCTGATAGAACAGGCCTTGGAAAACAACCGTGACCTGGCGTCAGCCGCTTCGAGGGTGGAACAGGCCCGTATCAATATCGGAGCCGTACGGTCTCAGTTCCTGCCCTCTTTCGGTGCCGGGCTGTCCGGTTCCGCCGAATACACGGAACAGACGAAAATCGAACAGGAGTATTTCCTAAAGCCCTCCGTGAGCTGGGAAATCAGCCTTTTCGGCAAACTGAAACACGCTACCGAAGCCGCCCGGGCCGAACTGCTTTCGAGCGAAGCGGCTTACCGGGGCGTCATGCTGTCACTGGCCGCCGAAGTGGCGACCACTTACTTCACCCTGCTCCAATACGAACGCAACCTCGAAATTTCCATCAAAAGCTACCGTTTGAGAAAGCAGTCGACCGACATGATCGACTCGATGTTCCGGTACGGCATGTCATCGGCCGTAGCCCTCGAACAGGCCCGGGGACTGACCGCCACAGCGGCGGCGGACATTCCCCAGTACCAGCGGGCGGTCGCCCAGACCTCCCTGTCCCTAAACATCCTGCTGGGAGAAAATCCTCAGCCGTTCATCCACCACAGCCTACTCTTCTACGATACGGCACAAATCGCCGACGGACAGCAGGCCGAAAACCTAAACGAACGCCGAACGCCGATCAAGACGGAATTCGACCAAGCTATGGATACCTACATCCGTTCGGGCTGGGAATCGGACGGTAAAAAACAGGACGAGTTGGGTTCGACGCTGCTGTCGGATTCACTTCCCGAGAAAATTCCCGCAGGACTGCCTGCCGCTCTGCTGCAACGACGTCCGGACATACTGGAAGCCTATTACAAGGCTCAGGCGGCCTGGTCCCGGATCGGCGTGGCGCAAGCCGCCCGATGGCCTTCGATCTCGCTGACGGCAGACGGAGGGGTGCTCTCCGGCACGGTCAAGGGCCTGTTCCACGGCAATCCGTTCGTCTGGTCCGCCGGGCTCTCGGTCACCGAACCGATTTTCGCTTTCGGACGCAACAAACGGAACGTGGAGATCGCCCGGGAAGAGAGCCACCAGGCCGTGCTGGACTACGAACAGACCGTGCTGACCGCTCTCGGGGATGTGGAAAAGGCGCTCGTGGCCATCTCCACGTATCGGGAACAGTTGCAGAAACAGCGCGAACTGCTTCGGGCGACGGCCGTCACCCAACTCCTCACCAACGAACTCTACCGCAGCGGACTGACCGACTATCTGCAGGTACTGGACGCCGAGCGCACGTTCTACGACAACCAGATACAGTACATCTCCATCCGAAGCCAGCAATTCATCAGTTACATAGCCCTGTACAAGGCGCTGGGCGGAGGGTGGTAAAAGCGAACAACGTCCGAAAATAATCGCTATCTTTGGGGCATGAAAGGAATCGGACTACATGCCTTGTGGCTTCCGGTTGCCATGCTGGCTACGGCCTGCGGCAACGGGGCTTTCACCGCGGAAGAGCGTACAAGAATCGGACAGTCCCCCGATGAGGGAATCATGCGTCTGTGGACGATCGACGACCGGTCGGACTCGCTGTTGCTCAGACGGAAGGCGGCGCCATTGGACCGTAAGGCGATCGCCTCCGCCGAATTCGCCGTTCTCAAGGAGAGAATGTTGGCCACGGTGAACGACTCGACGAACCAGGGCGTGGGAATCGCCGCACCCCAAGTGGGCATATCCCGGCGACTCATTGCCGTACAGCGATTCGACAAGCAGGGTTTCCCGTTCGAGTTCTATGCCAATCCCGAAATCGTGTACGCTTCAGCCTCCCGGCATCCGGGACGCGAAGGGTGCCTTTCCATTCCGGGACGCAGCGGTACGGTCCTGCGCAGCGATACGATCGTACTGCGTTACACGGACGAAACCTCGTTCGATCTGCGCGCCGACACCGTCACAGGATTCACGGCCGTCATCTTCCAGCACGAAACAGACCATCTGGACGGCGTGCTCTATATCGACAAGTTGGCTCCGGAAAACGACGACACACCGACCGAACGGAAGATGCGGGAAAGAGGGTTGGTGAATCTGGCCGAAGCCGTTCCCTCCCTCCGGGTGAATCTTGTCTATGCCACTCCGGACAACTTCATGGGAGTGATGCTGTACGAAGACCTCCACAAGGCGTTCGCACTGCCTGCCGTCGCTTCGAACCTGCGGGAAGCCCAGAGGAAACTGGCAGAGAGAGTGCCCGGAGCCGGCCTGCTCGTATACGATGCGGCGCGCCCCTTCCCGATCCAGAAACGGATGTGGGAAAAAGCCGTGGCCCTGGACAAGACCTATTACGTAGCCGATACAGCCAAAGGCGGCGGTCTGCACAACTACGGCGCGGCCGTAGACGTGACAATCGTCGATTCGCTGGGCTGCCCGCTGCCGATGGGAACACCGTTCGACTTTTTCGGGGAGGAAGCCAACACCGACCGGGAGAAGGAGTTGCTGGCCCGGGGCAGGATCACCCGGGAAGAGCTGGCCAACCGGAAGCTCCTGCGGGAGATCATGACCGGTTCGGGATTTCTGACGGTCAAAAGCGAATGGTGGCATTTCAATCTCGTCCGAAGGGAAGAAGCCCGCGAAACACTGAAACTCATAGAATAACAAGACCCGATGAAAAAGAGAATAGATTACACTCCCTGCGGCGTATGTTCACGCAGAATCGAAATCGAAACCGAAGACGGGGTGGTCCGGGAAGTCGCCTTCACAGGAGGTTGCAACGGGAACACACAAGGCATCTCCGTACTGGTGCGGGGCATGAAAGTCGACGAGGTGATCGCCCGCCTGCGCGGGATCGACTGCAAGGGCAAAGGCACCTCCTGTCCCGACCAGCTGGCCCGGGCCCTGGAAGAGAACCGATAACGGTGTAAACGGACTGAACGTATGGAAAAGAAAAAACTCGTGGTTTTCACCGGCGCCGGCGTAAGTGCCGACAGCGGTATTTCGACATTCCGCGATGCGGACGGCCTGTGGGAAAATTACCGGATCGAGGACGTATGCACGCCCGAAGCGCTGGCACGCAACCGGAACCTGGTGATCGAATTCTACAACGCCCGACGCAGGGATCTGCTCGTCCGGCAGCCCAACGAGGGACATTACGCTATCGCGGAACTCGAAAAACATTTCGACGTGGACGTAATTACCCAAAACATCGACGACCTGCACGAACGGGCCGGCAGCAGCCGGATCACCCATCTGCACGGAGAGTTGCGCAAGTTACGCAGCAGCCGGAACGAAACGCTCACTTTCCCAATCGAAGGATGGGAGCAGAAACCCGGCGACATGGCTCCCGACGGCACACCCGCCCGCCCGTTCGTCGTATTTTTCGGGGAAGGGGTTCCGATGTTCGACCGGGCGGCACGGATCGCAGCCACAGCCGACCTGTTCGTCATCGTGGGCACTTCGCTGGCCGTCTATCCGGCAGCGTCGCTGGTACGGTACGTCCGTCCCGAGATTCCGGTCTATGTGGTCGATCCCCACAAACCGGATGTTTCCGGCATCCGCAATCCGGTAAAATTCATTCAGATGAATTCCGCGAAAGGCATGCCCCTGCTGGTGGAGGAGTTGATCCGGAAATACAGGTCATAATCAGTTCGGGTTCCCCCGTATAACCGTCGATTCCCCGTCCCGTTACCCGGAATCCGTTGCGGCGGTAGAAACGGAGGGCCCGCCCGTTCTTCTCGAAGACGGAGAGAGTGAGTTCGGGACAGAGCCCCTTGGCGAAATCCAGCAGAGAACGCCCCACTCCGCGGCCTTCGAATTTCGGAAGCACGAAAAGTGCCTCGATACGTCCCGGCGTCAGGGAGACGAAACCGAGCGGATCACCCGACTCGTCCCGGCATAGATAGTTTTCCGAATGCGGCAAATATTCGGTCCGCATCCGGTGAGCCGCTTTCAGCCACAGGCGGAGCGGCACGAAATCGTGTCCGTGCGCCGAGGCCTCCAGCCAGATGTCTACCAACAAGCAGGTATTTACACAGCGCTCTATCGTCATTTGTAGGGAGTATTTTTGCGAAAGATAGCAATAATTCGCATCTTTGCGTGTCAAAAAACGAGCAAGAAAAGAACATAAAATGCGGCTATCGGATTTACGGACCGGCCAGACCGGAATCATCCTCAAGGTATTGGGGCACGGGGCTTTCCGCAAAAGGATACTGGAGATGGGATTCGTGCGGGGAAAGAACGTTTCCGTACTGTTGAACGCTCCGCTGAAAGACCCGATCAAATACAAGATCATGGATTACGAAGTTTCGCTCCGGCGCAGCGAAGCCTCCATGATCGAAGTCATCACGGAAGAGGAGGCCCGCGAGCAGATCAGCCAGGAAGAGTCGGCCGGAGTGCTCGAAAACGACACGATCGAGAAGGTCATCAGTTCCTCCGGCCGCAGCATCAACATCGCCCTGGTGGGCAACCCGAACTGCGGAAAAACCTCCCTGTTCAATTCGGCTTCGGGCAGCCACGAGCACGTGGGCAATTACAGCGGCGTGACCGTGGATGCCAAGCGCGGCCATTTTTTCTATAAAGGATACCGCTTCACGATCTACGACCTGCCGGGAACCTATGCGCTTTCGGCATACAGCCCGGAGGAGCTTTACGTGCGCCGCCATCTGGTGGAACAGACGCCCGACGTGATCGTGAACGTGGTGGCGGCTTCCAATCTGGAACGGAACCTCTACCTGACCACGGAACTGATCGACATGGACCAGAGCATGGTGATCGCTCTGAACATGTATGACGAACTTGAGGATAGCGGCGCCGTGCTGGACTATGAAGCACTGGGCAGAATGATCGGAGTGCCGATCGTGCCGACCGTTTCCCGCCACGGGAAAGGGATCAACGAACTGTTCGATACGGTTATCCGGGTATACGAGAACCAGGAAAAAACCGTACGTCACATCCATATCAACCACGGTCCTGCCATCGAAGCGGGCATTACGGAACTCAAGGAGAAGTTCAAGGCGGCACCGGGGCTCTCCAAGCACTTCTCCCCCCGGTTTCTGGCCATCAAGATGCTCGAAAGGGACAAGGAGGTGGAAAAACTGCTGAGTGCCCAGCCGGAATATTCCGAATGGAAAGAGATACGCGACAGGGAGGACATGCGGATCGAAAAGACGCTCGGAGAGGACGTGGAAACGGCCGTAGCCAATGAAAAATACGGATTCATCTCTGGAGCGCTGCGGGAAACCCTCACTCCCGGCAACAAGGAGGAGGCACAGACGACCCGGATCATCGACTCGTTCGTCACCCACAAGCTGTTCGGATTCCCCATCTTCCTGTTCTTGATGTGGCTGATGTTCGAAGTCACGTTCCAGTTGGGAGCCTATCCCATGGAGTGGATCGAGGCGGGCGTCGGCTGGTTCTCCTCGCTGGTAGAACAAGGTATGGCCGAAGGTGCGCTCAAGGACCTGATCGTGGACGGCGTACTGGGCGGCGTGGGCGGCGTGATCGTTTTCCTACCCAACATACTGATTCTATACTTCTTCATTTCGTTCATGGAAGATTCGGGCTACATGGCCCGGGCCGCGTTCATCATGGACAAGATCATGCACAGGATCGGCCTGCACGGCAAGTCGTTCATCCCGCTGATCATGGGCTTCGGCTGCAACGTCCCCGCCATCATGGCTTCGCGGACGATCGAAAGTCACAGCAGCCGACTGATCACCATACTGATCAATCCGTTCATGTCATGCAGTGCACGACTTCCCATCTATATCCTGCTGGTGGGTACATTCTTTCCGAAGCATGCCAGCCTCGTCTTCATGGGGCTCTATCTGCTGGGTATTCTGGTGGCCATCGTGACGGCCAAGTTGATGCGCAAATTCCTCTTCAAAAAGGATGAGACGCCGTTCGTCATGGAGCTACCACCCTACCGGCTCCCTTCGGGCAAAGCCACCCTCCAGCACATGTGGGACAAGGCCGCCCAATATCTGCGCAAAATGGGCGGCATCATTCTCGTCGCTTCGATCTTCATTTGGTTCCTGAGCTACTTCCCGAGGCCGAAAGAGGAGATACTGCCCAGGGACGTACAAAGCGAAGCCATCGCGGAGGGAGTGACGTCGGCCGACCTCCAGACGCTCGAAACGCTGGAACAACAGAAAAACTCCTATCTCGGTCGTATCGGACAGTTCTGCGAACCAGTCGTGGAACCGCTGGGCTTCAACTGGAAAGTAAGTATCGCCCTGTTGTCGGGAGCCGCCGCCAAAGAACTGGTAGTCAGCACGCTCGGCGTCCTCTATGCGGAAAGCGACCCGGAAGACACCGGAGCTTTGTCAGAAAAACTGACCGCACCCAATCCTCAGACAGGGGTTCCCGATCTCACGCCTCTTTCGGCCCTGGCATTTCTGGTATTCGTCCTGCTCTATTTCCCGTGTATCGCCGCACTGGTGGCTATTGCCAACGAAACGGGCAGTTGGAAATGGGCTCTGTTCTCGATCCTCTACAACACGCTTGTCGCCTGGCTCGTGGCATTCCTGGTTTATCAGATCGGTAGTCTGTTTATCTGAAAAGACATGGTACAGGACATCATCGTATACATCATCATCGGGCTGGTCATCCTGGAAATCATTCGACGGATAGCCAAACTCTTTCTGCGGAAAAAGGGGGATTTCGATCCTTGCGCAGGATGTGCCGGTTGCGAAACTCGTGATCTGTTCCGCCGCAAACAGGAAAAATGCCTGGAAGAAAAAGGAGAAAGAAAACGGAGGAAAGACAATCGCGCCGGAGGATGTTCCTGCGGCTGCGGATGTCATTGACAGTCTTTGTCTTTCCGGAAAAGCCTGCGTTCACCATCGCGTCCGGCCCCGGATTCGGGCAGGATGTCCTCTTGCAAAAAAGGCCAACATCCCGTCCGGGAAACGGCCCTCTTTAAAACCACAGTATTTTTCCGGAACGGAATCGGGGCTTTTCGTCACCGTCTCCGTAAGGGTCATAGCGGTCGACATTGCAACCGAACTCTTTTACGAACCCGATTTTACCTTCGGGTGTCCACCCGACAAGCGAAACGCCGTCGAACGTATCGCCGCCTCCGTCGTTCATCCGGCTTTCGAAGAACCATTCCACAACCGTGCGGTCCTCTCCATGCATATATCGCCCGATATTCCAGGCAACAACGCGTCCCCGCGTGTTCCACTCGTCAAACCACCGTTTGACTTCGCCGGCGCCCCGGTACTCCGGCCCCCAACTCTCGATATAATGGACATCCGGAGAAAAAATCTCCGCGATTCCCGTATCGGTTCCCTTCACCCACATATCGAACCACCGGCAGACGATACGCTCCCTTCTTTCCGCATCCATAACTTTTTAACGCTTCAACCGCAGCATCCCGTTTTTCAGATCTTCCAGCAAACCCGAGCAGGCGTCTTCCAATAAATCCAGTACGAGTTCGAAACCGCGGGCACCTTCGTAATAGGGATCGGGGACATAAGTGGCCTGATGACACCGGCAGAAAGCTGTCATCCGCCGAATCTTATCCGCTTCTTCCGGAGAGGGGGCCAACCGATAAGCCCGCTCGTAATTCGAATCATCCATCACCACGATCAGGTCGAATTCCCGAAAATCGTCTTCCGTGATCCGCCTCGAACGACTCGCCAATTCATAGCCGCGAGCCCGTGCGGCCCGTCTCATGCGTGGATCGGGCAGATCGCCCGCATGCCCGCCATAGGTTCCCGCCGAGTCGACTTCGATCCGTGAAGACAATCCCTCCCGCTTCACCAGCTGACGCATGATCTCCTCGGCAGCCGGAGAACGGCAGATATTGCCAAGGCAAACAAACAATATCTTTATTTTTTCCATAAGGCTATCCAACGGCGAAAATGATGAGCAGCTGAGCCGTCAGCACCCGCAGGAACATCGTAAGCGGATAGACCGTGGCATAACTTACGGCCGGCATGTCGTTCCCCGCCAAAGCGTTCGAATAGGCCAACGCGGGAGGGTCGGTCATACTGCCGGCGATCAGCCCCATCAACGTATAATAATTGGTCTTATACACCTTGCGGGCGAATACGGCCACAAGCAGAATCGGGACTACGGTGATGACAAAACCGTACCCGATCCAGTGATACCCTCCCTCATACACGATCGTCCGGACGAATCCGTCTCCGGCACCGAGCCCCACGCAGGCCAGGAAGAGCGATATGCCGATTTCACGCAGCATCAGATTGGCACTCATCGTCGTATAGGTAACCAGCTTGTAATGGGGACCGAAGCGGCTGATGAGAATCGAAACCACCAGAGGCCCTCCGGCCAGTCCTAATTTGATCGGCTGCGGCACACCGGGGAACACGAACGGAATACTGCCCAGCAGCACCCCCAGGCAGATTCCGATGAAAATAGGTATCAGATTGGGTTCGCGCAACCGCAGCATCGAATTGCCCAACAGGCGGGTAATATCCTTGATCGCCATTTCGCTGCCCACGACCGTCAGCCGGTCGCCCATCTGGAGCTGCAGATCATGACGGGCGATCAGATCGACTCCGGCCCGGTTGACACGGGTCACTGTCACGCCGAACCCTTTGCGCAGTTTCAGGTCTCCGATCCGCTTGCCGTTGAGTTCGGGCTTGGTAATGATGATCCGCCTGGAAATGAACTGGGAATCGAGTTCTTCCCAATCCTTATGGCTCATTTCGATCCGTTTACCGACCAGATTTATAATGGGTCGCATATGCTCAGCCGAAGCCACGACCAGCACCTTGTCCCCTTCACGGAGCACCGTTTCGGCATTCACGATCTCGATCCGTCCGTCGCGCCTCAACACCCGGGAAACGACGAACGGCCGGTTGATGGAGTGTTTCACGTCCACGACCTTCTGTCCGTCGATCAGCGGATTGACGATCAGCACGGAAGCGAGTTCCGCCTCTTTGGCCGCACGTTCGTCGTTTTCGGCCAACGCCTTGTTCTCCTCCTCGAAGCGGATGCGGAACAGCCAGCGGATAAAAATGATCGCGAGGATAATTCCCACCACACCCAACGGATAGGCTACGGCATACCCCAGAGCGATGGTCTCGTCGCTGCCGCCCGTCATGTCGGTGAAAGTCTGCTGGGCGGCACCGAGACCGGGCGTATTGGTGACGGCACCGGAGAGGATACCGACCATCGTGGTGATTCCGATGCCGGTAGCCAGGTGAAGCGCGTATGCGGTAGCCACACCCAACAGGACGATCGCCGAAGCGAGCATATTGAGCCGGATACCTCCCTTTTTGAACGAAGAGAAAAAGCCGGGCCCCACCTGCAACCCGATCGAATAGACGAACAGTATCAAGCCGAATTCACGGACGAAATGGAGCGTATGGGGGTCCATCTGCATCCCGAAATGGCTGAAAATGATTCCTACGAAGAGAATCCAGGTGACACCCAGCGAAATGCCGGCCACCTTCACTTTTCCCAGAAATACCCCCACGGCGATCACGGCGGACAGAATCAGCACCGAATGGGCGATTCCCTCCCCGAAAATCAAAGAATTAAGCCATTCCATCACGCAGACAGTTTTAGTTCAGCAACGCCCTTCCTCTCAAATTCCGGGCAAAACGCCTGCAAAGATACACAAAACGAAAGAACTAAAAAAACATACGGTCCCGCCACGAAGTAAAATTGAGCGGACGGACGGTACAATTTGTCCGATTTTGACTATCTTTGCCGGCGCAAGGTCCGGCGACGGGGGCATTGCCCTGCGGCCGGTTAAAAGGGAATGCCGTGAGAATCGGCGACAGTTCCTGCTGCTGTGAATCTCCGCCCCGCACGGGGCAATTCCGGACAATCTTTGCCACTGGCCCCAAGGCCGGGAAGGCGTCGCGGAAGGGATAAGTCAGAAGACCTGCCCTGCAACATATTCAGATTGTGTCTCAGCGATAAGACAAAGATGAACCTGATTCGTACCAATCATTTTGCAAGGGCTTTGCCCGTCATGTCCCCGGAACCTGCCGCAAGCTGTTCTGCCAGGGAAACCGCACATCTTCCCCGGACCCGCCGGCTCTCTTTCCCGGCGGAAATGCCGCATTTCAAACACCACGGAGAATCAACAATCGCATACCGATGAAAAACAGATTGACAAAATTGCTGGCACTGGCCGTTTTCACCTCGGTACTGGCCGCATGCATGGACTATGGGGAACGCCCCGTCGAACGGCTGTCCACAGACGACTCCCCGGGTCTATTCATCACCAATGAAGGCAATTTCATGTACGGGACGGCCACCCTCTCCTACTACGACATAGGTAAAAAGCAAGTGGAGAACAACGTCTTCATCCGTGTAAACGGGATCAAACTCGGCGACGTAGCCCAGTCGATGGCCGTCCGGGACGGACTGGGATACGTGGTGGTGAACAATTCGAGCGTGATTTTCGTCATAGACCTCAAGACGTTCAAGATCGTCAATATGCTCAAGGGTCTCATCTCGCCCCGCTACATCCATTTCGTGAACGACGAGAAAGCTTATGTGACCGATCTCTACGCCTTCGCCATCACGGTATTCAACCCGAAGACGATGGAGATCGTCAAACGGATCAGAACCGACATTCCGGGCAAGACGACACCCTCGACCGAGCAGATGGTACAGTACAAAAATTTCGTATTCACCAACTGCTGGTCTTACGACAACAAAATCCTGATTATCGACACGGAAACCGACACGGCGGTCGATTACATCGAAGTCGGCAAACAACCGACCTCGCTGGTCATCGACAAACACGACAAGCTCTGGACGATCACCGACGGAGGATATGCCGGCAGTCCTTACGGGCAAGAGGCCCCGGGACTGTACCGGGTGGATGCGGAGACCCGCCGGGTGGAAAAGGTGTTCAAGTTCGAAATGGGAGACCGCGGATCGGAAATCTGCATGAACGAAGCCCGTGACTCCATTTTCTTTATCCGAAGCCGGCAGGAAACCGTAAACGGAAAGACGGAATCCCGCGACCACATCTGGAAAATGAGTGTCGAAGCGGACGATCTGCCCGACGAACCGTTCCTGACGAACACCAGTACGAACCACTGGTACGGGCTCACCGTAGATCCGCACACGTCGGAAGTTTACGTGGCCGACGCCATAGATTACGTACAGCCGGGAGTGATCTACCGTTACTCGGCCAAGGGAGAATTTCTCGACAAATTCCAGGTCGGGGTCATTCCGGGAGCATTCTGTTTTAACTATTAAGGGGCATGAGACTATCGGAACACGATATTTTACGGGGAGGAGTGACAACAGTGCTTCTCTTGGGTGCGCTGCACGGCGCCTACGGACAGAAACAGGAAAAGAAGGAGGCGGACCGCCCGGTGCGAACCATCCGGATCGAAGAAGTATCCGTCTCCACGAAACGGAAACTATCGGAAATCGGAGCCACCAAAACGGTTCTCGATACCGTCGCCCTGCGGCAGAATGTAGTCCACAGCCTGGCGGAGGTACTGGCCCAGAATACACCGATCTTCATCAAGAGTTACGGCAGGGGAGCCATGGCTACCGCCTCGTTCCGGGGGACCTCGCCCTCGCATACGCAGGTTCTGTGGAACGGCATGAAGATCAACTCTCCGATGCTTGGCATGGTAGACTTTTCACTGATCCCCTCCTATTTCATCGACGACGCCAGCCTGTTGCACGGAGCCGGATCGGTCGACGTGGCCGGCGGCGGACTGGGCGGAGCCATCGTGCTGGGAACCCGTCCGGCAGGCGAAGAAGGGTTCGGGCTGAACTTCATTCAAGGGATCAGCAGTTTCGACACCTACGACGAATTCCTGCGGCTCAGCTATGGAAACCGGAAACTGCAAAGTTCGACCAGGGTATCCTATGCCCTCTCCGACAATGATTTCGAATACACGAATTACAACAAACTGAACGACGACCTGAAAACCCACCCCGTAGAGCGCAATAAAAACTGTTCGTTCCGCGACCTGCACATCATGCAGGAATTGTATTACTCCCTCGACCCGCGCAACAAACTGAGTGCCGCAGTCTGGTTCATGGACTCCAACCGGGGCATCCCCGCCCTCAACGTGAACTATCAGGAGGAGGACCGTTCGAGCAACAAACAGGACGAGGCTACGCTGCGCGCGGTCGTAGGATGGGAGCGTCTGGGAGAAAAACTCCGGTTGGGGGCCAAGGCGGGATACACCTACTCCAATATGGTGTACCACAGTCACGGATCGGTCAACGAAGAGGGAGGAACGGTGGCCGTAGAACAGGTTCATTCGCAAAGCGTGGTCCACACGGGGTTTCTGAACTTTTCAGCCGGTTACTATCCGTCGGAAAGGATCGCCCTGACGGCTTCGCTTTCGGCCAACTACCATGCCGTAGACAGCCGGGACAAATACATCTATGCGCTGGAGAAGAAAAACTACGATACGATGCGGCTCGAAGCCTCGATGCTCGTCAGCGCCAAATACCGCCCCCATCCGCGTATCGGTTTCGGAATCGACCTGCGTGAGGAAAGCTACGGCGACCGCATGACGCCCTTGATTCCGGCCGGCTTCCTGGACATTGTGCTATGGCCGCGGTACAATGTGATACTGAAAGGATCGGTGGCCCGCAATTACCGTTACCCCACCATGAACGACCTCTACTTCCAGCCGGGAGGCAATGACACGCTCCGCACGGAAAAGGGATATACATACGAAGGCGGCATCGAGTTCGGCATCCGCGAAAAAGGATTCCAGCTCCAGGGCGAAGGGACGGTCTACAATTCGCACATAAGCGACTGGATTCTGTGGCTGCCCACGTTCAAGGGATACTGGTCGCCGATCAACGTCCGCAAGGTGCACAGCTACGGTGTAGAGCTGCGAGGCAAGATGAATGTCGAACTGGGCCGCAAATGGGTGCTCTACATGGATGCGAGCTGGGCCCGCACCCGTTCCGTCAACCACGGGACCCCGATGGGAGAAAACGACCAGGCTGTGGGCAAACAACTCGTCTATGTCCCCGAGTACTCCTCCACCGTGACCGGACGGCTGAGTTGGAAAGGCTATTCGCTGACCTATAAATACAACTATTACAGCGAAAGGTTCACCACCTCGAGCAACGATCCCGGGTCTGTCTACCGGCTCGGTTCCTATTACATGAGCGACGTGTATCTCGAAAAAGGGCTCCGCTTCAAAATAGCGGACCTCTCCCTGAAGTTCTGCATTTACAACCTTTTCAACGAAGAGTACGAATCGGTACTCTCCCGCCCCATGCCCCAGCAGAACTACGGTTTCTTCATCGGTATCCGCCCCAACTGGGGTAAAAAGAGATAGGAAACCGATGTTCCGACCTGTCGGCCCGTACACCGCCGCAAAAGGTCTACCCTGTCTGCCAACCCGCCGAGATAAAGGCCTGTCACAAAGAGAAGAGGGAGCCGAACGATTCGGCCCCCTCCCTTCTGGAATCGCAGTGACACTTATTTCTTCACGACCCACACAGCGGTATCGTCCTTCACGTAACATTTCAGCGTGCCGGAAAAGCCCGTGGTGTGATCGGCAAAAAAATAGGTGGCATCTTCGTCGAAGCCCTCCCAGACATAAAGCGTGGAAAGGTTGTTCTCCTGACAGGATATTTTGCTCAGTCCCGAAATACCCGAAAAATCGAGCTCTCCCGAGAGGTTGCAGCCTTCGCACCGTATCTCCCAGACCTCGCTGAGGCGTTCGAACCGGAATTCGCCCATCTGCGGATTGTCGCTACAGAGTATACCGCGCAGACGCGTGCAGGCATTGACGTCGAGGGAAGAGAGATTGTTGTTTTTGATCTCCAGCCAGGCCAGATGAGGCTGATTGCTCAGATCTATACTCTCGATGCGGTTGTCATTCAGTTTCATGTACAGGTAATTGGGCGAGGTCGCCGTTCCCAGCACAGCGGTACCCATGTTGATCCGGGAGATTTTGTTCTCCTGCCCGAGCAGATAGCAAAGTTTCGTATGGCTGAAATCGAGCTCTCCGATCTCGTTACGGGAACAGTTCAACCACCTCAGCTCCCGGGACTGCGTCAGATCGAGCACTTCGAGACCGTTGTCCTCGCACCAGAGCGTGTCGATCTCGGGACACATCGTAATGTCCAGCGCACCGATCGGATTGTTGCTGCACACCAGAGTAGTCAGTTTGGTGTTGTTGCTCACATCGAGCGAAGTCAGCTCGTTACGCAAGCAACGCAGGTTGCGGAGTTCCTTGTTGGCACTCAGATCCAACTGTTTGAAGGCACACATGTTGCCGTTGAAATACTCCAGTTTGGCATTGTTGCTCAGGTCGATTTCGCCGATGGAATTATACTTCTGAGTGGCCGTGCTCACGAAATAGGACGAGTACGAAACATCAAGGTAACGGAGCTCCGGGTTTTGCGACACATCGAGATGGTCGAACCTGTTGTAATCGGCCCTCAGCCGCTCCAGTTTCGGATTTTTCGTAACATCCAATTCGGTCAGTGCGTTCCCCCCGCACTCCAGCGTCCGCAAGTCCGGACAGTTGGTGACATCCAGTTCGGAAATACCGCTGTTGTAATTGCAGTTCAGTACCTCCAGCCTGGTATTCTTCGAAACGTCGAGCGAAGAGATGCCATTGTTGTAGCAGACCAGTTCGCGCAAATCGGGACAATTGGTGACATCCAGCGTCTTCAGGGAGTTGTATTCGCAGTATAACGTTTCGAGACCGGTGAAGAACTCGATCCCTTTCAGGGAGCTGAACCCTTTCATGGCAACGTTGAGATCGACGATCTTTTTCGCCTCCGAAGCCTGCAGCTTGCCATCCTCGTTCATGTCGTAGCTGAGCAGGATGAAGGTTTCGAACTTGCTGTCCTCGAAAACCACGATGGCATCGGGGTCTTCGCCCGGATTCACCACCTGCAGGGTACACTGGGCCGAAACGGAGGCATCGTTCTGCAATTTGGCCGTGATGACGGTCGTCCCGACGGAAAGAGCGGTTACCAGACCGCTTGCATTCACCGTGGCGATCGACGGGTCTCCGCTCTCCCACAGAATAGCTGCCGACAGGGCCACCTCCTGCGGAGTGACCGTCGCCGTCAACTGCTTGGTCTGCCCAACCGTAGCGACCACCTCGTCATCCATGGCGATAGTGACGTTCAGTTCCAGATCCTCTTTCTGGCAGCCGGAGAACAATACGACCGAACAAGCCAGTGCTGTAAAGATTTTTTTCATGGAATGATACATTTGATTATTAGTATTCACTTTTTCTTACCGGGTTTGATAAACGCCTTCCTGTCGGGAGCGGGCGTCTCTACCGCAGATCGATCACCGAACCGGCGCTGTAACCGTTTCCATTACACAATTTCGCCGAAGTTCCGGTGCTCAAATCGAAACGATAGAAAGCATACGAATAAGAGCCGAATCCGCCAAAAACGGTTTTGCGGTCATAACTCAAATCGAGCGTCCCGGCAGAACCGAGAGACTGACCGGTACTGATCGTCGTCAACCTTTCCGCATTCAAATCGAACAGATAGACATTGGTTTTGGCTCCATACATAAACGAGTCCTTGCCATAGAACAGCAACGCATTTTCACCGGGCAGGTGACGCAGCCCCGAGCCGTCGGTGTACCCCATCGTATAAGCATTCAGCAGCGCACCCGACAACGGATACTCTTTTTCCACGGCAAAAGTCGTCCCGTTCAGACGAACGATCTTACCGGAAGAACCGGCCACGGCACTCATGCCGCTGAACTCGGCTCCTACCGCCACATAGATCTCGCCCTCGTTTCCGACAGTGAGACCCACCACATGACGGTTCTCCCCGAAAGCAGCAGAAACAGGTGTCACCGCATCGGTCTCCGGATCGACGGTGTACAAGCCTTCTGAGGTCGCACCCAGCACCTTATCGCCCAGGCGACACATCAACTCGGGAATGTTTTTGGGAACGACCACATGCCGGACCACTTTCCTTTCCGTCAGGTCCACGACCTGAAAGCCGCCGATGGTTGCACTCTGGGCACAGATGATATAGGCTTTCCGGTCGTCCACCTTAAAGGTTCTGTAAATAGTTCCGCAGGAGGGAAACGTCTCTTTGTCTCCGCTGTTTCCCTTCTCAATCACTTTTTTGGCCTTCAAAGTCTGGGGATCGGCAATGACCAGAGGGTTATCTCCTCCCACCGTAACGTACAGATCATTTCCATACAATGCGGCCCCCTGATTGGCCGAAACACCACTGATCCGTTTGTCGCTTTCGAACGTAGAATAATCCTCGTTCAAGACGGTAATTCCTCCTTCGCCTCCGATCGCCAGCAGTTTTCCCCTGTAAGGACCGTTCACATTGATCGTAAAGGAAGTGTCGGCCGTCGTAGCGTACCGGCTGTTGGTCAGCGACACGGTCAGTGTGTGGGCACCGGACCACTTCGTATCGGAAAACCGACAGGAATTGCCGCTGGCTGAGGTTATCTCCTCGCCGTCCAGCGTCCATTTGTAAGAATCGGCATCTTCAGCGCTGAGGGTGATCGTCACCGGGTCGCTGTCCACATCGAGATTGATTCCATTCGCAAGGCTCTGCCCATCGGAAAAAGCGATGCCCGTGATTTTCGGGACGAGCGTCCCCTCTTCATTCCCGCCCTCGTCCTTGCCGCAGGATACGAACACGGCCAAGGCCAACGCACAACAGAAAAAATTCTTCATTTTGCTGTAAACTTTTAATTAATAAAAATTAAAAAACAATCAGATTTTACAGCAAGCCGAAGACAGGCATGGAAGTATGTTTTTCACAGCCACCCGTAAACCGCAGGTCTGTAAAATCCGATGCAGGCAGGTCTTCTGACTCGTTCCTGTTTTAAAGCCTTCCCGGCAACAGCAATACCAGTGGCGTAATTTTAAAACTTTTTGACCCTGCCGCAGGGATTTCCCGAACGGCAAGGCAGGAACATACAGCAGCGGAAACTGTTGCCGATTCGCACGGCATTCCCTTTTAATCGAGCCGTCTCCGAAGAGACGGTTATCGAACCATTGCTGGCGCAAAGGTAACATTTTGCGCCGAAATTATATACAACAAAACGAAAAAAGGCAGGTATTTAAAATACCCGCCCCTGTTTGAGATCTTCCACGAACCGGTCGATGCGCTGCATCTGCCGGGGAATGTCGATTCCCTGCGGACAGTGCGGATTGCATTGCCCGCAACCGATACAGTGGTCGGCCTGCCGCAGACGGGGCACCGAACGGTCGTACCCCACCAGGAATATCCGGCGGGCCCGCCGGTAGTTGGCATCCTGCGACGAGGAAGGCATATTTCCCTCGTTGATACACTTGTTGAAGTGAAGCAGGATTCCCGGAATGTCCAGTCCGTAGGGACAGGGCATACAGTATTTGCAGTCGTTGCAAGGAATAGTCGGATAACGCAGCAGAGCCTGGGCCGTCTCTTCGAGAAAGGCCTTGTCGTCGTCGGTCAGCTCCTCGAGCGGCGAATAGGTACGCAGATTGTCCTGCAAATGTTCCATATAGGTCATACCGCTCAGCACTGTCAGCACTCCCGGAAACGAACCGGCGAAGCGGAAAGCCCACGAAGCGACGCTCGCCTCGGGCCGGCGTTGACGGAGTTTGGCTGCGATATGGTCGTGCACGTTCGAAAGCCGTCCGCCCAGAAGCGGCTCCATGATGACGGCCGGAATACCCCGCTTCGCCAACTCCCCATAGAGATATTCTGCATCCGTATTGCGTGCGTTGACCTCCTTGGCGTGCTTCCAGTCCACGTAGTTGAGCTGAATCTGCACGAAGTCCCATTTATACCGGTCGTGCTGCGACAGCAGGTAATCGAACACGCGGATATCCCCGTGATAGGAAAAACCGAGGTTGCGGATACGCCCGGCCTCACGTTCCGCCAGCAGAAAATCGAGCATTCCGTTCTCCTCGTAACGGGATCGGAACGCCCCCATTCCGTCGCCTCCCATACCGATTCCGTGAAGCAGATAATAGTCCAGATAGTTCACCTGAAGCTCTTTCATGGAGTTGCGGTACATGGCCATCGACGCTTCCCGGCTCCAGGTGCTCGGAGCGAAATTCGACAGTTTGGTGGCGATGAAATATTTTTCACGCGGATAACGGCTCAGAGCGATACCCGTAGCCCTTTCGGATCGCCCCTTGCAATAGGCCGGCGACGTGTCGAAATAGTTCACCCCGTGTCCGATGGCATAGTCCACCAATCGGTTGATCGTCTCCTGGTCGAGTTCGTCCGCACCGTCCCCTCCACCGAGCGTCGGCCAGCGCATACAGCCATACCCCAAAAGCGACACCCGTTCCCCGGTTTTCGGATTGGTCCGGTAAGTCATCCGGTCGGTCGGGACCTCGCCCTGTACCGGCTGGCCACCCGATACGGGCGTGTTTTTCCCTCCGCAGCCGGCCAGCACCGCCGCCGAGGTGACCGCAGCCCCCGCTCCAATCCGACGGAGAAATTCACGGCGATCTATCTTTTTGCCTTTCGTTTCCATAGTGATTTCAAATTTAGATCGTTCGGTGTTGTTCGTGCCCCTCCACATAGATGGCACTGAAGGGCCGGGCCGGGCAAAGGTTCTCGCAGGCACCGCAACCGATACAGCGTTCGACGTTCACGGCCGGTATTTTCGGGGAGTTCTCCACTTCGGGATCGGATGCGATCATCGTAATGGCTCCCGTGGGACAATGGCGGGCACAATTTCCGCACTCCACACCATCCGTCAGCGGCACGCAATTCCGGCTTATCCAGACGGCATGCCCGATCTGAACGGACGATTTCTCAGCCAGGTCGGTGAGGCGGATCGCATCCGTCGGACACACCTCCGCACATTTCCCGCACTCCGGACGGCAATAACCGCGTTCGTAGGACATTTCGGGCTGCATCAGGGTCTCCAGTCCGGCCGACGGTCTCAATACACCGGTAGGGCACACCGCAACGCAGAGCTGACAGCCCGTACAATGGGTTCGCATGTGGCGGAGCCCCCGGGCACCCGGCGGAACGATCGGGGTGGCACGGTTCGGAATCTGTTTGTCCAGGATAACGGCCAGGCCGCCATCCACTTTTTTCTCCTGAGCCCGGAGAGCTGCAGTACCGGCCAACAATCCCAAACCCGTAAGGAATCCCCTGCGGGCGGCATCCGTCTCCGACGTCTTCTCTCCGACTGCGGCGACTGGCTGCGGTTGCCGCTTCTTGAAACGGAAATCGTAACGGATAGCCCCGTGAGTACAGGTCTCAATGCAGTCCAGGCAGGTCACGCAGCGGCTGTAATCAATCCTATGGGCTTTGCCGTCGATACAGGAAGCCTTGCACGCACGGGAACACAAACCACAGGCATTACACCTCTGCGGGTCAATCTCCGGACGGAACAGGGAATAACGGGAAAGCAGTCCCAACACCGTACCTACCGGACAAATCGTATTGCAATAGGTCCGTCCCCCCCTCCAGGCCCAAAGGACCACCACGATGAACGTGACGGCCGCGATCAGAAAGGTGGGCAGGCTCTTTAGCCATACATCCGTCGTGTAAAAGGCGTAACTACCTGCTCGTTCGGCGAGATAGGCCAGCAGATTGTTGCCCCATCCGTACAGCGGGGCGAACAGGTTCTGCACGATACGCCCGTAGGCGCTGTACGGCGCGAGCAGAGCCACGAACGACCCGACACCCGCCGCCACGGCACACACGAAAAGCGCCAGTACCCCGTAACGCAGCCAGGATTTGGCCGGAGAGTAGGAAAAACGGTATTTCTTCCGTTTCCGGTGTCCGCTGATCCATGAAACGACATCCTGGAAAACACCCAGCGGACAGATCGCCGAACAATACACACGGCCGAACAGCAGGGTCAGCACCGCCAGCAGGGCGACGACCCCGACATTGAGCGCCAGCACGGCCGGCAGAAACTGTATTTTCGCCAGCCACCCGAACCATGCATGAAACATTCCCGTGAAGTCGAGAAACAGCAATGTGACGAACACGAAACAGACGAGAGCAAGGGTTATTCTTATTTTCCGCAACATAGATAGAAATTAGTGTGAACGTCCATATCCTTACATCGTTGCAAATATACCTAAAATCAGGTAGGAATTTGTACACGAATCACAGTTCATATTACCAATATTACCGTTTTTCAACGATTTTTTCCGTCCGGAAGGAGAGACCCGGCAAAAACGAAGGCACCCGATCGGATGATCGGGCGCCTTTCCGTACTCGATAGGGGAATCGAACCCCTATTTGCAGAATGAGAATCTGCCGTCCTAACCGTTAGACGAATCGAGCGATTAATTCGGTCGCAAAGATAGATAAAAAATATAAACCTGAAAAAAAATCAGCAAAAAAATACCCAACAAAATAACAAGTCACTGAATTACAAAAAAGTAGGGAGAATCGCTTCTCCCTACCCTTTTGCAGATTCCGGCCCGGACAGTACTCAGAACGAAACACCGATCCGGAAACCGAAGTTGTTCAGATCATCGATCGAATAGATCCAGAGGTTGTCATGGTTGGATGCATAACTGTAATAGACTGCCACGTGGAACCCGAACCGGTTGGCCGGCGAGGGGAATATGTTGACGCCGAGTTCCGGCGACAGATAGAATCCCCAGGTGTTCTCGTACGTCTTCAGAACGTAATAATAGGTGGAAATCCGGGTAAAATTGGGACCTATCTTCAAGCCCGCATAAGGCTGAAAAACGCTGTGCTTAAAGAAATTGTAGCGCCCGGAAACACCGAACGGCAGCTGGAACAGCGAATGTTGCTGGTCGGTGTTGACCGAAGAGTTGCGTCCCAGGTCCAGCGTCTGGCGGTCGATGTACTTGTTATTGGTGTGATAGGAAATGAATCCCCCGACCGTAATCGCAGGTGTGACGAAGGCGCCGCCTTCGAAGTTCATTCCCCAACCGGAGGATTTGTCGGCAAAACTCTTGCCCAGCGGTACATTGTACTGCCAGTCGACGTTGAAGTAGCCGTCGGGAATGAGTTGGGCCTTCCCGGGCATAAAGGCGAGCACGAACAGTGCGGAGAGCAATGCCGTCTTAACGATCAGATATCTCATTGTTTTCATAATCATCGGATTTTTAGCTAAAGTAAACAATCGGTTATTTCTTCAGGTAGGGAGATTGCACAAACGCCTGATCGACAGCCTGCAAAGTCCGGTCCAGATTATAGCGGCCCGAGGAGCTGAGCAGTCCGCCGAGGAAGGCGTTCCACACCACAGGCAGCTTGTGACCGGCCCCCTGCTCCGCTTTCAGATCGACGGCTTCAGCCAGCATCGAACCGGAAGTGTAACCGTAATAGACGGCATAGGGATAGTACCAGCCATACCAGTTACCCCAGTAACCCGGAGCCCAGTAATAGGGGTAATAATACCACCAGTAGGGAGAGTCGTACCCGACGTAATAGGTCACTTGTTTGACATAGCTGAGCTGGATACCCAGATCGGCCTGGTCTTTTTCCGTGACGCGCGTATAGCCGCGGCCGTCCATGCCGGCAACGAAGGCGTCGATGATCTCCTGAGCATCCTCGCCTTTCCAGTATTCGGCTTTGTTGCCGCCACCGATCAGCAGGATGCTGTCGGGCAGCACATAGTTGGTAAAGGATGCGAAGTCCGCCTTGGCATCGTAGCTGGTGTAGACGAGGAAATCATTGTCCAGGTCATCCATGTCCGGGTCTTTCTGACACGAGGTGATTGCAAACGCTGCAATGAACAGGTAGATGAATCTTTTCATGTTCTTAACGATTAAAAGGTTTGGTAATTATATCCGCCCGGAGATGTCGCAAAATCCGGGCCGGGAAAGATTCCGGAGACTATCGGATCATTTTGCCAACCAATGTCTTACATATTCCGTTACGGACATTTTCTAACAAATCCGGACAACGAGCCGCTCGCTGGGGCCCGGAAGGACGATTTCCGGAAAAACGTCCCCCCGCAAAATTTGTCTTTTTCCCGTCTTTTCGAAACACCGTAAAAACGGGGCCACGATAATATCTGTCGTGGCCCCGTCCGATTTTCCTTACCCGGTATCAATGCTCCCAATAGAGATCGTTCACCCTGCGCTGCATGTCTTCGGCCGAATCGGCCACATCCTGCCGGATACGCTCCTTCGTACCTTCGGTATGTTCCATCACGCGCTGCGTGTAATTGTTCCTCGTCCCACGGTCGTCCGTTGCCCGGTAATCGCCGTCACTCTCCATGTGGGAAGCGGTGGAAGCAAGGTCCGGACGGCAGGTCGGCTGGTTCTCTATGTCGGACAAGATCGCATCCTCCCCGGTCCGGAAACGCTCCACACGACCCTTTATCGTCTTTTTCGCTTCCCTCACCTCTTCCCGGATCTCCTCTTTCACCCGACGGGCCTGCTTCCGGGCGTCGGAAGCACAGCTGCACCCCATCTTCCGGGCCTTGTCGGCATAGTCTCGGGTCCGGCGAATATGCTCCCTTGCCCGCGCCTTCACCTCTTTCACCGCCTGCCGGGCCTCCTCCTTCACGTCTTTTTCGGCACCTCCGACCACCGCCCCGAGCGATTCCTTCTGACGGTCGAACTGCTGTTCGTATCCTTTCGAACCGCAGCCCTCAGTTGTCTCCTTTTTCATCTATTTTCCTCTTTGAAGGGTTCATCCCCGGCTCTCCATGCTGTTCACGTCGGGATTGATCTTCACCACGTCCTCCTCCACCTCTTTGGCATAAGCCTTATGACGGTCGACGGAAACGGTACCACTGATCGTATCGTCCGGTGTGAGCTGCGTATTGACACATACGTCCTGCGGCGTCTGTCCCGGATGCCGGCAAACATTCGAGCCGGCTTTTTCTTTCGACTCTTTCATAAATAATCCTGTTTTGTTTTTCTTTTCGGAAAATATATCGCATACTCCCGGAGTACGCCCTGGTCTGAAATGCAAGGTTCATACCACAACCGGCTCCGGCCCTCCGAAATCCGGGAAGTTCCCTTGTTTTTCCGATGGAAATTCCGTATATTCGATCCGGATGCGAACACACTGTCCGCCTGCAGCCACGGAAACCGAATACGAACCACATACGACAAAACTCGACCGATATGAACAGAATTGTCCGTACTCTCATCGCAGGAATCGGTCTGGCACTCGCCGTTCCGTCCTCCGCCTCAGTCTATCGTCTGAAAGAAACCGTCCCGCACGCCGGCCACCCGGCCCCCCTTCAACTGACGGCTCGCGATTCGGTGATCGTCCTGGATTCCGACACGCCCGGATCATTGAAGGTCATGGGCCTGAGATTCGACATGACCCGTATTTCGAGCGTATTATCATAGAAAAAACGATCGGTGACCACGTTCCTCGTTATGGAATCATTACAGGCAGGATGGCGAAACGTGGAAGCCGATAATAAAAGCCGATGATATGAAAATTTACAGACGCAATCCGTGGTCCTTACAACGGACGTGGTTAATGACCTTACCTTTATCAGCACTAATCTTTTCATTGTCCAATGTTTCTTTGGTATTGTATTCCGTGGCAAGTATTGTGACATTTTTCACTGTATGTGCCATAATGTTATTTGTAATTTTATATTTCTCGGCATTTTACACCTATGTAATCGTAGATGACACTACGATTACTCTGCGGGGAGAAATATACAGATTCATTCATCGAAGTTACCGATATGATCAGATCGGATTGATTCGATTCGTCGGGCCTAAAAATATATACGGTTATCCCTCTATGAAAATATATACCGAAGGGAAAAAACACACCTATTACATCGAATTGGTGTCACCGGACCAGATCAAACCACTCATCTTTGATTTACAGAATCATGGGGTGGAAATAGAAACGGTCAACATGGGGGCATATCTGAAGGAGGGCAAGCGATGAAAACATATAAAATGAAATTTTACAAGGCGCCGTACGGCATCCTGTATCTGTCGTTGAGTGCCATACTGCTGGTCACGCTGACCGCCTTTTTCATCCTTTTGCTCAATCCTCTTTCCGCAATAGGTTCGTGCATAGGGGGAATCATGGTCGGGACAGGTTCGCTCTGTGCCGGATTTGCCCAGGCCTACCATCTGACTGTCGACGAGGAACAAATATGTGTGAAGAACGGTATTTTCAAGTATTCACATAAATTTCCTGTTCAAAACATATCTCGGATAAGGTTCAGCAAATTGTTCCTCGGAGGGATTCGTATCTCCATCACGCAAAATCTGGACGGTATCAACGCTACCGATGAATATCCACTCTACTTGGTCGATAAACACGACGTGAAAAAGATGATGGAAGATATCAGTGCTAAAGGAATTCCCGTGTTATGAAAAACAAACTGATTTTTGTTTTTATTGCATTATGTTTCGTCGGTCAGACTTTCGGCCAAAAAACTGCAAGTGTAAGGGATTTCTTAAAATATCCGAATGCAGATTACTTGTACGACGCAGAATTACCGAAATTTGTCGGGACATGGGTCTGGCAATCGGGGTCGGACAGATTTGAAATAGAGATTATAAAAGGAATAATGCCTTTAGGTCAACAATCAATAGAAGTAGCATTAGGTGGGGTGAAATATATCAAAAATGGAACGGTCATCAACGACCAGATACAAACATCATATACAGCTTTTAACTCCTCCATTTATGGAAATGTGGAAGAGCATGTAAATATTCTTCCTATGAGAATCAGTGACAGGACACACAAAACTCATTATAAGGGGATCATGACATTGGATCCTAAAAACCCGCGAAAAGCGGTTATTGAATTCAGTAAAGATACGAGAGAATATAAATTCGGAGACTTCAAGCCGAGTAATATTATCTACTACCCTTCGGGAATTACTTTGATTAAGAAATAGCCACTGGGATATACGAATAAAAGACTCAGAACTCAATAGTCTGAGTCTTTTACTGAAAAATGCAACAACCGTTAAATACGACATATATTGTCAAAAAACAACACGTTGCTGACATTTGATATTGATTTGAATTATGCGATAAAAACAGGGACCAATCCGAAAATTAGTCCCTGCTTAGTCCCTTTGATCTACTAATATACCTGTAAACCAACATTGATTGTGGAGGCGGAGGGAGTCGAACCCTCGTCCAAACAAGGAACCCAAAAGCTTTCTACACGCTTATCCTTTCGTTCGTCCTTCTGCCTGCGCCTGGTGAAAGGCAACCCAACGCGGGCCCCAGTCTGTCGATTTCGCCCCGGCGCACAGACATCCGCCGGGACTATCTTCTCATTTCCGATACCCTGTATGCCGATCTTTCAAGAAGCGGGAGAAACCGGCAGGGTACTCGTCCCCAAGCCTCCTTGGACCCGGGGATTAAGCTAATTTACTCGGTAAATTAGGCAGCGAGTGCATAGCTGTTATCGCCATTTGTAGTTCGAGCGTTGAGATTTACGAGCCACCACACAAAGCTCGGCGTGCTTACAATCAGACTCTGCCTGCTGTCAAAACCGGTCGCCCCCGGTCTGCCGAACAGATTCCGTTCGCAATTACTCTGCAAAGATAACGATTTTTCCCGAATATCATTGCCTCCCCCCGGGTTTAAATTCGTAACGGCACCTGCGGCAATAATAACGGTTCTGCAAATTTCCGACCGCACCGCCCGTAAATGCGGCGAAAAGCGATAGGAAAACAGCGACTCTTTTCCAGCCGCTCCTGCCACCCCAGAACCCATAAACCACCTCTTCCGACCCGCACCGGGGACAGACCGGTGCGACATCGTTCGTTTCAGCCCCTTCCGCAAGCAGGGCGAGGGCCCGTTCCGCATCGGCATCGTCCACGACCACCTGGACTCTCAAATCGGACATGGCCGTGGCATAGGGAAGCACCGCGAAGATATTCTCGTTGATGACACAAGCCTGCATTCCTTCGTTTTCGAGCCTCGCCCGGATCACCTGCGCCTCGAAAGGGTCGTTGCAATAGCGGATCGTTTTCATGGTGCCGTCATTTATCCACAAATATAACGAATTTAAAGGAGATTGCAGCGGAAAGCGGCATCCTGATTTCATTTTCCGCGAAAAAATACCTAATTTTGAAGGTTTGAAATAGCACACGAAGCATGGAGAGCAGCAACGTCATCGAACTGAAAAACGCATCTATCTACCACAGCAGGGAACCGTTCCGCCGGATGAAACCTTCGAGCAAGAACCGGGGCGAACTGGTGCTTTCCGAGATCGATTTCGAAGTCGGCAGCGGAGAAATGGTCTACCTGATCGGACGCGTGGGCAGCGGGAAGAGCAGTCTGCTCAAAACCCTCTACGCGGAACTTCCTCTGTGCGAAGGCGAAGGGCGCATCGTTGGCTTCGACCTGCGCAAACTGCGGAGGAAGGACATCCCCTACCTGCGGCGCAGGATAGGAATCGTTTTCCAGGATTACCAGTTGCTGACTGACCGGAACGTGTTCAACAACCTCTATTACGTGATGAAGGCCACCGGATGGAGCAACGAAACGGATATCCGGCGCAAGATCGAAGAGGTACTGGGGCTGGTCGGACTGACAAACAAGGAGTATAAGATGCCCTTCCAGCTCTCGGGCGGGGAGCAGCAGCGGCTGGCTATCGCACGGGCCCTGATCAACGACCCCAAAGTGATCCTGGCCGACGAACCGACGGGCAACCTCGACCCCTCGGCGGCGGACGACATCATGAACCTGTTCAGAAAGATCGTGGAGGGGGGCTGTTCGATCGTCATGTCCACCCACAACATCACCAACATCCAACAATATCCTTCCCGTACGGTCCGCTTTTACCAGGGGAAAATGGAGGAGATCGACATCCACTCCCTGCTTGGGATTTAGGAATAAATTCGCTATATTTGCAGACTACATTTCAAAGAAAATATGAGCACAGAACAAGAAATCGAAAAGAAACAGCAAGCCGAAGAGTATTCCGCCTCGAGCATTCAGGTGCTCGAAGGACTGGAAGCCGTCCGCAAACGTCCCGCGATGTACATCGGAGACATCGGTATTAAGGGCCTGCACCATCTGGTGTACGAAGTAGTGGACAACTCGATCGACGAGGCGCTGGCCGGCTACTGTTCCAACATAGAGGTCTACATCAACGAGGACAATTCGATCACCGTGGAGGACGACGGCCGCGGCATTCCGACCGACTATCATGAGAAAGAGGGCAAATCGGCGCTGGAAGTGGTACTTACGGTGCTACATGCCGGAGGAAAGTTCGACAAGGGCAGCTACAAGGTGTCGGGCGGACTGCACGGAGTGGGCGTCTCCTGCGTGAATGCACTCTCCGACCTGCTGATTGCCGAAGTGCACCGCAATGGAAAAAAGTACCGCCAGAAGTTCAGCAAGGGCGCGCCTATTTCCGAAATGGAGGTCATCGGCGAAACCGACAGCCACGGTACGATCGTCACCTTCAAACCCGACGGTACGATCTTCACCACGACGGAGTACAGTTTCGACATTCTCTCGTCGCGTCTGCGTGAGCTGGCCTACCTGAACAAGGGCGTGCGGCTGAATCTGACCGATTACCGGGAAAAGAACGAAAAGGGCGAACCGCTGCGCGAGGAGTACTATTCGCAGGACGGCCTGCTGGAATTCGTCAAATTTCTCGACGCCAACCGCGAACCGCTGATCGAAAACGTCATCTACATCGACACGGAAAAAGACGGCGTACCCGTGGAAGTGGCCATGCAGTACAACACGAGTTTTTCGGAGAACGTACATTCCTACGTCAACAACATCAACACGATCGAAGGCGGCACGCACCTGACAGGTTTCCGCCGGGCCTTGACCCGCACGCTGAAAAAATATGCCGAAGATTCGGGTATGCTTTCCAAACTCAAGTTCGAGATCAACGGCGACGACTTCCGTGAGGGACTGACAGCCATCATTTCGGTCAAAGTGGCCGAACCCCAGTTCGAAGGCCAGACAAAAACCAAATTGGGCAACGGCGAGATCGCCGGCGCCGTGGACCAGGCCATCGCACAGGCCCTGTCCAACTATCTCGAGGAGCACCCCAAAGATGCCAAGGCCATCGTGGACAAGGTGATCCTCGCCGCCACGGCCCGCCATGCGGCCCGCAAGGCACGGGAACTGGTGCAACGCAAAACGGTGCTGTCGGGCTCGGGCCTTCCGGGCAAACTCGCCGACTGTTCGTCCCGCGACCGGGAGATCACCGAGATATTCTTCGTCGAGGGAGACTCCGCAGGCGGAACGGCCAAACAGGGCCGGGACCGGGTGTTCCAAGCGATCATGCCTTTGCGCGGTAAGATTCTGAATGTAGAAAAGGCGCTGGAGCACAAGATATTCGAAAACGAAGAGATCAAAAACATGTTCACCGCGCTGGGCGTGACGATCGGCACCGAGGAGGACAGCAAGGCACTGAACCTCGACAAACTGCGCTACAACAAGATCATCATCATGACCGATGCCGACGTGGACGGAAGCCACATCGCCACGCTGATGCTGACTTTCTTCTTCCGCTATATGAACGATCTGCTCAAGAACGGACACGTCTACATCGCCACCCCCCCGCTCTACCTGATCAAAAAGGGCAAGAACGAACGGTACTGCTGGACCGAAGAGGAGCGTGAGGCGACCGTCGCCGAATTCGGCGGCAAGGGGCTGCACATCCAGCGCTACAAAGGTCTGGGAGAGATGAACTCGCAGCAATTGTGGGACACGACCATGAACCCGCAGACGCGGATTCTGCGCCAGGTAACGATCGAGAGTGCCGCCGAAGCCGACCGTATCTTCTCCATGCTGATGGGTGACGACGTGCCGCCCCGCAGGGAGTTTATCGAGCGGCACGCCAAGTATGCCAAGATCGACGCATAGCCGATAAGACGAACGATAAAACCGGACAACATGTTCGACGTTACGGTCATAGGAGTCGCAGGAGGAACGGGATCGGGCAAAAGCACGCTGGTCAGGCGGTTGCAGGAGGCTTTTGCAGAGGACGAAGTGGTCACTCTGTGCCACGATTACTATTACAAAGGATACAAAAACCTCACGTACGAAGAGCGTACCAGACTGAATTACGACCATCCCCAGTCGTTCGACACGGAAATGATGGTCGAACACATCCGGACGCTCAAGGACGGGGTACCCATCGAACGGCCGGTGTACTCGTTCGTAGAGCACAACCGGCTCGAAGAGACGGTTCGGGTCATGCCTTCGAAGGTACTGATTATCGACGGGATTCTGATCTTTGAGAACAAACAGTTGCGCGACCTGATGGACATGAAAGTGTACGTGGACACGGACGCCGATCTGCGGCTGGCGCGACGCCTGTTGCGGGATGTGAGGGAGCGGGGCCGCACGATGGAATCGGTCGTGGAGCAATATATCAACACGGTCAAACCGATGCACGAAGAGTTCGTGGAACCCTCCAAGAAGTATGCGGACGTCATCATTCCGGAAGGCGGATTCAACTCGGTGGCGGTTTACATGTTGATCGAGAACATCAAATCCGTAATACGGTCGAAATAACGAATGTCAAACACAGGATGCTATTTCCGGAGGACATGTCCGGAGATGGCATTTCCGCATCCATCAAATACACGATGAACGCATTGAATCCCAAAGAGATTTCGGAAAAGGCGATCGGGCTGATCTCCGACCGCTGGATGCTGGTCACGGCCGGCACACGGGAACGTTTCAACACCATGACGGCCAACTGGGGCGGCATGGGCTACCTGTGGAACAAACCGGTAGTTTTCGTCTTCGTGCGTCCGAACCGATATACGTTCGGCTTCATGGAGGAGAACGAGACTTTCACCCTGTCGTTTCTGGGCGAAGAGTACCGCGAAGCTCTGAAAATATGCGGTACCCTTTCGGGACGGGACACAGACAAAGTGACCCGGGCCGGATTAACGCCCGAATTCACGGAACAGGGCAACGTGACCTTCGCCCAAGCCGACATGGTACTGGAGTGCCGTAAACTCTATGCCGACATGATCCGTCCCGAACGGTTCCTCGACCCGTCTCCCGACACGAAGTGGTACTCCAACGGGACATATCACAAAATGTACATCGCGGAGATCACCGGAGCCTGGAGACGTGAGTAGTTTCCGGTCTCTCCGAAAGAGCCCATGCTTGCAGAATCAGTCCCTTAAACGAAGTACAGGAATAGACAGAAAACGAAGGAGGTGCGGAAATTTCCGCACCTCCTTCGTTTCACCCGAACGGCAATCCGTCAGATTCCGGCGATCTTTTTGATCTCGTTCAATTTATTCAGTGCTTCGAGCGGAGTGAGCGAGTCGATATCCAGACCTTTCACCTCATCGCGTATCTGAATCAACACCGGGTCATCCAACTGGAACATGCTCAATTGCATGCCTCCGACCGGCTCTTTCACATCGGTAATGTCCGATTTCATCGCCTCGCCGTCGGCAATGCCGGCCCCGGCCCGGTGGGCGGCCTCCAGGTCTTTCAGTACCTGCTCGGCCCGCTTCACCACCGAAAGGGGCATACCTGCCATACGGGCCACGTGGATACCGAACGAATGTTCCGTACCGCCCGGCTCCAACTTGCGCAGAAAAACGATGTTCCGGTCTATCTCCCGGACCGTCACATGGAAGTTCTTCACACGGGGATAGAGTTGCTCCATCTCGTTGAGCTCGTGATAGTGCGTGGCGAAAAGGGTCTTGGCCCGAGCCTTGGGGTGCTGATGCAGGTACTCGACCATCGCCCAGGCGATCGAAATCCCGTCGTAGGTGCTGGTACCCCGGCCGATTTCGTCCAGCAACACCAGACTGCGGTCGGAGATATTGTTCAGGATACTGGCCGATTCGAGCATCTCCACCATGAAGGTCGACTCTCCCTCGGAGATATTGTCGGAAGCCCCCACCCTCGTGAAAATCTTGTCCACGATACCGATCCGGGCCGAAGCCGCCGGTACGAAGCACCCCATCTGGGCCATCAGCACGATCAGAGCCGTCTGTCGCAACAGGGCCGACTTACCCGACATGTTGGGTCCAGTAATCATAATGATCTGCTGCTCCGTATCGTCCAGATAGACATCGTTGGGAATATACTGCTCCCCGACCGGCATCAGCGTCTCGATCACCGGATGACGCCCCTGCCGGATCTCGATCGCCTTTCCCTCGTCGAGTACCGGACGGCAATAGTGGCGTTCGACTGCGATACGGGCAAAAGAGAGCAGACAGTCGATACGGGCGATGACAGCCGCATCGTGCAAGAGAGGTTGGAGCCAGCCCGAAAGAAACGCGATCACCTCCGCATAGATCTGTTGCTCCAACACGAGCATCTTCTCCTCGGCGCCCAGAATCTTTTCCTCATATTCTTTCAGTTCGGCCGTAATGTAGCGTTCGGCCGAAGTCAGCGTCTGCTTGCGGATCCAGTTACCGGGCACCTTGTCCTTGTGGGCATTGCGCACTTCGATGTAGTAACCGAATACGTTATTGAAACTCACCTTAAGCGACGGGATACCGGTCGCCTCGCTCTCCCGCTGCTGAATCTCCGCGATCACATCCTTGCCGTGAAGGGCGATCCGACGCAAGTCGTCCAGTTCCAGATTCACCCCGTCGGCAATCACCCCGCCCTTGGCGATCTGATTCGAAGGATCGGGATAGATCTCCCGGGCAATCTTCTCCCGCACCTCCGGGCAAAGGTCGAGCTTCGAGGCCAGTCTCCTCAAGCCTTTGTCTCCCGACTTTTCCAGTACGGATTTCAGTTTTTCGACCGCATAGAGCGTGTTTTTCAACTGCACGATCTCCCGGGGCATCACGCGCTGGGCGGCGATCCGTGAAACGATCCGCTCCAGGTCGCCCACCAACTCCAACGTCTCGCCCGCCGCATCGCGCAGTTCGGCGTTGCCATGAAAACACTGCACCACGTCCAGACGCTCGTTCAACTGCTTTACATCCTTGACCGGCAGGGCGATCCACCGTTTGAGCAGGCGTCCCCCCATCGGGGAGACGGTGCGGTCGATCACTTCGGCGAATCCGCCCCGGTTGCGCGACCCGTTCGCGGAGAAAAGCTCCAAATTGCGGATAGTGAACTTATCCACCCACACGTAGCGGTCCTCGTCGATCCGCGAAATGGAAGCGATATGGCCGATATTCTTGTGTTCGGTAAATTCCAGATAGTAGAGAATGGCTCCCGCCGCCGCGATCGCACTGCCCATGCTCTCGATGCCGAACCCTTTCAGGGAGGTGCACCCGAACTGCTTGCAGAGTTTTTCCCGGTTGATCTCCTCGGAGAAAACCCACTCGTCGAGCCGGTAACTGTAGTATCTGCGCCCGAACTCCGTCCGGAAACGCTCTTCGCAACTGCGCTGATAGAGCACCTCTTTGGGAGCCAGATTCGAAAGCAGCTTGTCGATATACTCCGCACTCCCCTCCGCAGCATAGAATTCACCCGTGGAGACATCAAGGAAAGAGACTCCCGTACTCTTACGTCCGAAAAAGACTGCCGCCAGAAAAGTATTCCCTTTTGGGGAAAGCACGTTGTCGTCGAATGCGATACCCGGAGTGACCAGCTCGATCACTCCCCTCTTTACAATGGTCTTGGCAGTCTTGGGGTCCTCCAGTTGCTCGCAGATGGCCACCCGTTCGCCCGCCCGCACCAGTTTGGGCAGGTAGGTGTCCAGTGCATGATAGGGAAAACCGGCCAACTCCACTGACGAGGCGGAACCGTTGGCCCGGCGGGTGAGGGTTATTCCGAGGATACCGCTGGCCCGGATGGCATCGTCGCCGAACGTCTCGTAAAAATCCCCCACCCGGAAAAGCAGGATTGCATCGGGATGTTGGGCCTTGGCGGCATAATATTGTTTCATCAGGGGAGTCTCCACATACTTCTTCCCCGGTCTCTTCTCTTCTGTCGTTTGCGTAGCCAAAATATTTTCCGAAATTTATATAATTTGAGATTCTACTCCTTCCTCTTCAGGGAGGCCCCCGAACGTACAGCGACCTTGCGGGTTTCACCCCCGCCATCGTAAACGACCCTCGCACCACCGGAGGCCGTCACATCTATCCCGCGGGAGGCGTATACCCGCACCAGAGCGCCCGAGGCAGCCCGGCAGGCGACATTCCCGGCCCGCAGGGCCTCGCACCGCACCTGGGCACCGCCGGCAGCTTCGGTCACAAGCGAGTCGCATACGCCCTCCAGCCGAACCGTACTGCCCGAGCTGGCGGAAAGGGTCAGGGCCGTACAGTGCACTCCGCCCTGCACATTCCCTCCCGAAACGGCTCCGATCCGCAAGATGTCGGCCCGGTAATCCTCCGGTAACCGGAGAGCCGCCCCGTCCGCTACCGTAAACGAACGATACTCTCTCCTCGGCACATAGACGGTCGCACGCTCCTTTCTGCGGAAAGTCCTTCCGCCCTCCGGTTGTTGCCGGACTCCGATTTTCAATGTATCCCCGTCCACTTCGATTTTCAGCAGGGGCATCATTCTCCCTCCTGCCACGACCGTCACTCCGTCCACTCCGGAGGAAACGACCATCTCGATCCCATCGGAAACGGAAACGGCTCCGAAACCGAAAAGATCGCTTCGCCGCACGCTGTCCCGTTCAGCCGCACAGGCACCACTCAAATAGAGGGAACAAAGCCCCAGGCAACACAGAATTACCGAATGTTTTTTCATGGCGAGCACCATTTGTTTCACAAATATAACTAATTTTTCGATTCCCCACCGCCGAAAAAGCGCTCGTCGAAATTCACCAGATAGAGCCTTTCGGTGGCGCGGGTCAAGGCCGTGTACAACCAGCGCATCAGGTCGCGGCTCATCGGTTCGTCGCCGAAAAGCACGCGGTCCACGAAGACCGCCTTCCACTGTCCGCCCTGCGCCTTGTGACAAGTGACGGCATAGGCGAATTTGATCTGCACGGCATTGAAATGGGGGTTTTCCCGCACCTCCTTATACCTTTTAATTTTACTCTTGATATCGGCATAGTCCTCGGCGACGGAATGGAACAGCCGGCTGCTCTGCTCCTTCGTAAGCGAAGGGGATTCGGAAGCGATCGTATCGAGCAGAATCCGGCACTCGATCTCCGTGTCGTCGTAATCGGGAAACGTGAGCCGCGCTTCGGCGAAACGGAAGCCGTAGAGCTCCTCGAAACGCCGGATACGGTCCAGCCGGGCAATGTCGCCGTTGGCGATGAACTCCATCCGACAGTCTTCGATCCGCTCGGTGTAGTGATAATTGTTTTTCACCACCATCAGCATATCGCCCGACTCGATCTCCTCCTCGGCATAGAGCACGTAACGCCGGATTCCTTCGTTGAAACGGTTGGCCCGCCGATTCGATCGCGTAATGACGATCGTCTCGTCCCTTCCGTATTTCCCGTAACACTCCTCGACGGCCTCCATGAATTCGCTTCCGTCAATCGCCTTCACATCGGGATACGACATCTCGAACAGAGGTGGTTCGTAGATACCCGCCTCCAGCATGCAACGGACCATCGTGGCATTGAAAAGTATTCCCGAATCGACCTCCTGCCTCACCACTTCGTCCAGCGACACGTACTCCACCGGGCCGTATCCCTCCATGTGCCCGGGATCGAGCGCCGGACTCCGGTCGTGCCCCACGGGAGGCAGCTGCGCGTCGTCCCCCACCAGCACCAGACGGCAACGCACCCCTTCGCGCACATACCGTACCAGATCGTCAAGCAGGGAACCCGACCCGAACATGTCGTTGTCAGAAGCATAGTTGGAGAGCATCGAAGCCTCGTCCACGACGAAACAGGCATCCTTCTCCCGGTTGATGTCCAGCGAAAAACGCGCCTCCTCGGAGGCCAGCGTCCGCTGCCGGTATATCCTTTTATGGATCGTAAGAGCCTTCTCCCCCGTGTAGCGGGCCATCACCTTGGCGGCACGTCCGGTCGGGGCGAGCAGCACAGGCTTTATTTTCAATGATTTAAGCGTTTTGACAAATGATGCGATCAGCGTGGTCTTACCGGTTCCGGCATATCCGTTCAGAATGAAAATCCGGGAAAAGTCGGGATCACACAGATAGTCCGCAAACTTTTCTATTATTTTTTTTTGACCAAATGTTGGTTCAAATCCAAAATTACTGTAAATTTGAGACGCAATATGTTCGTTCAGCATAAGACGTTGTGTTTTCTGCGGCGGCTGTTGGAATCGCGTTACAAACTTAAATTAAAAATAGAAATGAAAAAAGTAATTCAGATCGTTCTTGCCGTTGTGATCATCATTCTCGGCTACATTCTCGTCGACCAGATCGTAACCCCCCTGCGTTTCCAGGCCGAGCAGACCCGGCGCGAGGCAGCCATCATCGAACGCCTCAAGGATATCCGTACGGCAGAACGGGCTTACAAACAGCTTTACCAGCAATACACCGGCAGTTTCGACACCCTCATCCACTTCCTGCTGAACGACTCGCTGGAGTATGAGAAAGCCATCGGTTCGGCCGATGACTCGCTTGCCGTAGCCAAAGGTCTTGTAAAACGCGAAAAATTCAAAGTGGCCGCCATCGACACCGTATTTGGAGCCAAGAAACTCTCACCCGAGGCAATTCGGAATTTCCCCTTCATTCCTAACGGTATCGACAATGCCAAATTCTATCTGGAAGCAGGAGTGTTCACCACGGAATCGGGCGTTGTCGTTCCCGTCTTTGAAGTCCGCGCCCCCTATAAGCTCTACCTGAGCGATCTGGACGCACAGGAACTGCGCAATCTGGTAGACGACCGGGAAAAACTCGACAAGTACCCCGGGCTGAAAGTAGGTGCCATGGATCAAGCGACCAACGATGCCGGAAACTGGGAATAACACGACTTGCGGCACAAAAAAACTGTCCATCCGGATGTCGCCGGATGGACTTTCTTTTCTGGTGCAGGGAGACCGTGCTCCCCTCTGCGGTTTCATCGCCGGAGCATCCGGTCCCGAAACCGTCGGGAAACTGGCAGGGAAAAACGCTCCAGGACGAACGGACGGCCCGGTGAATGTCCTGCTGGAGACGTTGAAAACTGTCGCCGTACCGACTTCGATATTTGAAGAGGAAACCGCGACCTCCTATCTCGCCGTCAATTCATTGATGCCGGCCCACGATGAAACGGCCGTCGTTTCGCCCGAAGCGGGGGATGTCCGCTGCGTGATGGTTTGGAACACGGACACACTCCGTGCGCTGCACGATCATTGGGGTAACTCAGTCCACTTCTATTCCCCCTTGCAGCAGGGGATCGCAACCGTCGGGGAACAAGAGGTGCTGGTCGGACTGGGCCGGCGTCTGCTCTGTCTCGTTTTCCGCGACAATCGTATACGGTATGCGGAAATGCTTCCATTTCAAGGCGTCGCCGACCTTTTGTATTACATGGGACACTTGAATACGCTGTTCGACCTGTCGAAAGCGAAGATCCGGCTTACAGGACCTGGAGCCGTACAACTGACAAAAGAGTTACGGCACCATTATATAAATATGACAGCCGACGAATCCCCCCGGTTCATGTATCTCTAAATTTGACGGAATGCGTATCATCAGCGGCAGACTCAAGGGCCGGACGATCCAGCCGCCCAAAAACCTTAGGGCACGCCCTACCACGGACTTTGCCAAAGAAAACTTGTTCAACGTACTGAGCAACCGGATCGACTTCGAAGGACTCGATGTATTGGATCTATTCGCGGGAACGGGGTCGATCAGCTACGAATTTGCCTCCCGTGGAGCCGAGAGCGTGATTGCGGTCGAAATCAACACCGTGCACTACAACTTTATCCGGCAAACCGCAAACCGATACGGATTGGAGAATCTCCACCCGATCAAGGCCAATGTATTTCTCTACCTGAAAAACTGCGACAAGCGGTTCGATGTCATTTTTTCCGATGCTCCGTATGACCTGGAAGCCTCCGATCAGGTTATCGACTTGGTCTTCGCCCGGGAACTGCTGAAACCGGAAGGAATATTGATTTTCGAACATTCGAAAAAGTTCGATTTTAGCGGCCATGCAAAGTTCGACGGATCAAGGTCTTACGGAAGCGTGCAATTTTCCCTCTTCAAAAATTAAAGATTTTTTTGCATATTGATAAATTTGTATTACATTTGCACTGCAAAACCGGAGAAACGACACGGATTTGTAAGTTCTAAAACCAAACGGTGTGGTAGTTCAGCTGGTTAGAATACCTGCCTGTCACGCAGGGGGTCGCGGGTTCGAGTCCCGTCCATACCGCCAAAGTCTAAGTCAACTCTAAGAGAAAGGCAGACGAAATTAAGCCAAAAACCTTTTGAAAGCAAGTTTCAGAAGGTTTTTTTCTTTTTTTATCCGACATCTTTGGGCCTTTTTCCAGACATTTCCCTGTCATACGAAATCACCTAAATCGTAACATGATCGGATTTTTTCAAAACCATGTTACAAATATACATATAACTTAATGATTAATAAGTATTTATGCTGTCTATCTATTGTCTTTTGGGTGTCTGTATTTGATCCGTGTCAGTTAATTATTATTGTAAAACTATTGAACGGAGAACATTATGGGAAGAAGTAGTTTTGAAATCCTGTTTTTCACACGAAAAGGGCACAAGAATGAAGCAGGAACAGAATATTGCCAATGCGGTATCAATATAAAAGGCCTGACTGAAACACAAGTCCTACACATAAAGCAATTCAATGCTCGGGTTATTACATTAAAAGCATTATTAGACAACAATTAGATTTACCAAATTCAAGGTGTCGTCAAATTTCGACCAGATCATCGCTGAATAAAATTAGGGGCTTAGGCCCCTTTTTTGCTTTTTATCCCACAAATTCCTATGTTTGCTCTACCTGATTGATAAAGCTATGAAAAAATTACTACTCATCACCTCTCTACTCCTGGCTGTTTCTTGTAGCAAGGATGATGAAATCGACTGGAATGATGGTCAAATCCGGGATGGAGACGGAAATATCTACACCGAGATTCAGATCGGTGACCAGGTTTGGCTCAAAGAAGATTTGAGAACAACGACACTGAACGACAGGAAAACGAAAATAGAAAAAAGTTCCGTAGTCGCAGATGAAGTCTCCTATACAGACTTTTATGGCATTTTCGAATACAGCCTTGCCGCCGCATTACTCCCAAACATTTGCCCCCAAGGATATAGAGTACCAACAATAGAAGAATTAGACAATGTACACAGAATATTATTCCCAAATTATGGCGAATGGTGGAGCACTACCGTAGAAACAATAAATGGTAAAAAAGGAGCATATCAACTATTATATTTTAAAGAATATGACAGGCCAATATATTGGCGAGAAGCCCAATATAAATCACAAATACGGTGTATCAAAGAAAAAGAGGAGTAGTTACTCCTCTTTTTCTATTACCGCGTGCAGTCTCCATGTCGTCTCCGTCTCGTGGGCGTAGTTCTTCATCACTTCAATGATATACCCTTTCAACTGTCTCCCTTTATAAGTGAAGCAGACAAGGCCATCTCGAATGTCCTGCGGCGGTAGTCCTTGCCAGTTGCCCGTGGCGAAATTGTACTCTATCGGGCTGAACAGGTGTTTCGTGATCGGCTGGTTTTCCCGCATATTATCTCCTCTCTCGTAATCATTGCCTTCGGCTACCATGAATTCCGCATCTTTGCACATGTCCGTCGATGTATAGGTAATCCGGTCGGTAATCACTCCGATCAGGCTCTCATTATACTTCACCAGATAGTACGGATTGAAACGGGCATTGAATGTATCCACATTAAAACCGGGAGCATTGTCTACGCTCTCAGGATCGACGATGTAAGCCCAGGCACGAATGACAATCCCTTTGTACTCCGTATAATATTCCCCCTCCTCATTGAACACCATGTCCACCACGAAAATATCGTTGTCCGATTTGTCATCCGTAGTTGCTTTAGCCCTCTCCTGGCAGAGCAGTTCGATGCCCAACGAATCGGCCCGGTAAGGACTGATCAACTCCAGCCGGTTTTCGTCTTTGGCCGTGTAGCCGGTCGTATACTCGAACGTGCCGTTCGCCTCGAAACGTCCGTTCACCTTATCGTAGTCCTGTTTGTCATACCCGATGCTGATATTGGTGTATGCATGCGTGTTGTCCGCCTCAACTATCAGGTCGGCCACTTCGTTTTCGGCCAGTGTCAGGGCCGTGGTATCCCCTTTGAAAAAGGTGTCCCGCGGCGCAAAGGCCAGTTCCCGGTCTATGATCTGATGTTCATATCCCAACACCTTCATCCACTCGATAAAGTCCTTCAGCGAACCGTGCAGATAGGCATCCTCGAATCCCCGGACACTCTCGGCGGCGCAGATCATCGGATTGGTCCGCCCGTTCCACTCGATCCTCCCCGTAAACTGCCCGGGCGTGTCGGCAATCTTTTCCAGAAAAGTCTGCAACAACGTTTCGGGTTTGATAACGTCGATCTCCACCGGAGGAGCCGCATTCTCCCCCTCGGCCATAAACTCCACGGACATGGCGTCGAAGGAAACGCATCCAGCAAGAAAACTTACTGTATATATGGATGTTGCATTCATATTAAACCCGAATCCCAGACGTAAAACCTGATTTGCATACAAAGTGATTTTTTCATAATAATCGACACTGACCTCATATCGGTAGTGAGTTCCGTCCGGCTCCTGCCAGTTCCCTGTCGGAGTGCTGAGCGGCCATTGTCCAATCCGGTTCTGATCTTGGTACAAAGCGAATGTTGCGACTTTATAGAAGTCGATTCCCGTGCCCGAATAGATGTATTCTATATAAAAAACGCCCTTTATCCTTACCCACAGAGTGACGGGACCGTCCGCCTTGAAGAAATACTGATTCAGATCGTCCCAAACATGTGTCCCTGCCGGCTGGCTCCTCATGTCGTGTTCCAAACTGCCCGGAACCATTTCCGCATTGTCGAGATTGACCCGGATCGGACAATAAATATTTGTTCTGGGATTTATATCCGACACATTTTGCCCTTCCGCAATCGTATATTCCCCCACATTCAGCAACTTCATCCGGTTATACTTCCACTTCGCCGGACTCAGTTCCTTCACCGGAATGTCGTACTTATTCTTACCTTTCGAATTGATATATTCGCTCAGTTCGTCTTTCACGCCCTCGATCTCGACCCGCTCGTCCCGTTCCCGGTAGCTCTCGAAATCGAGCTTCATCGACTTGACCAGCGTATAGCTGTTGTCGTGGTCGCCCCGCTTGTAGATATTGAACCGCACATCGGCATACAGTCCGTACCTGCGGAACTGCCCTCGCACGAAATCCCGGCCCTCCAGCACCAGTTCCACAGGAAACGACACTTCCGTCATGGTGCCCGACGTCCCGTCCCTCTCCACGCTCACCTCCAGTTCGGCCCAATTTTCCACGCAGGAACTCACGTCCAGCGTCTCGGAAAACTTCAGGTCCAAAGGCATCGGCTCTGCCGGAGCCACAACGTACGAAACCCAAATATCCGTACAGCCGGCAGGAATATCGAAAGTCACCGGTCCCGGAAAACCGATCACCGTGACATCCTCCGATGAAAGCACGGTATCTCCAGCCGCACACAATATCTTCATCAAGGTGGATACCTCCCCTTGCAGGGAAGCGGATGCAAAACCGACACCCTCCGGCAGCTTGTAGTCGTATGCC
>CDZF01013507.1_pt1 | contig 62468 bp, 40 predicted proteins | sample 557591 | NCBI WGS metagenome assembly CDZF01 (sample SAMEA3182093, study PRJEB8094) | gut metagenome | biome: human; feature: gut; material: Stool; isolation source: human stools | place: Canada | collected 2012-02-04
AGATGTGTATAAGAGACAGAGCCTACACCGTCTCCGAAGTGGCTTCGCGGGTCGGTTTCACGGACATACGATATTTCAGCACCTGTTTCAAACGGGAATTCGGCTCGACACCATCCGCCTACCAGCAGCAAAAAGCCCCTGAAGAGGAACAAAAACTTGAATAACAAGCATATAAAAAGCCGAATCGTGTGGATTTTCAAACATTTTCACACGATTCGTCACGGGCGCACGGAAAAAAGATGCAAGAAGCGGCAAATCCTTTTACAAGATTTACCGCCCCCGAATCCGCAACTATTTCGGGATATTTGCAGAAAACCCAAACACTACCGACCCGATGCGAAAAACGACCCTTTTGCTGTTGATTCTCCTGGCCGGCAACGTCCTTGCGCAGGGAGGGAAAGAATCCGCATTCCGTATGATCCCGTCACACCCGCGCCTGTTGCTACTTGCCGGAGAGGAGGATTCCCTCCGGAAGAAGGCGGAAGGGAACGAATTCCTGAAACGGGTGCACCACTGGATTCTCGCCGAAAGCGAAAAGATGCTCCGGGCTCCGGACCTCGCCTACCGGGTGATCGGGAAGCGGATGTTATCCGTCAGCCGCGAAGCATTCGAACAGATCTACTACCTGTCGTACAGCTACCGGATGACCGGCGACGAACGTTTCGCCCGTCGGGCCGCCGAAGTCATACGCACGGTGTGCGCCTTCCGGGACTGGCATCCGAGCCACTTTCTCGACGCCGCGGAGATGACCGCGGCCGTCGCCATCGGTTACGACTGGCTGTACGACCGGTTGGACGAATCCACCCGGGAACTGGCCTGCCGCTCCATACTGGAAAAAGGACTCCGGCAGTCCTTCCCCGAAACGGCATCCGATCCCCGGAACTGCCAATGGCTCAAGAAAAAGAACAACTGGAACTGCGTCTGCAATACGGGAATGGCCTTCGGGGCCATCGCCACATGGGAGAAACATCCGGAACTATCCGCCCGCATCCTCGGTCGTTCGGTCGAACTGGTGCGGGACGTGGCCCTGAAAGAGTATCTTCCCGACGGCAACTACCCGGAAGGATACAGCTACTGGAATTACGGCACCGGATTCGCCGTCATGCTGATCGACGCTTACGAAAAAGCCACCGGACTGCCGTTCGGCGCAGAAGAGAACCATGGCTTCATGCGGACACCCGAATACGTTCTCCAGATGACCGCCCAGCAGATGAGTTGCTTCGCCTACTCCGACTGCCCTACCTCCGTCGGATGTTCCTATCCGATGTTCTGGTTCGCCCGCCGGCTGAACGATCCGTCGCTGCTTTGGGGGGAAGCGGAAAAGATCCGTTACATGAGCGCCCGCGGACAGGAGGAGAAGATGTTCGGTATCCGTTACCTGCCTTCACTGATGCTATGGGCTCCGGCGGACTGCCTCGCCCGGCACATGGAAGCGCCCTCCGAACTGCTCTACGTCGGACAGGGTCCCACCCCCGTCGCCCTGATGCGTAACCGGTGGGGCGGACCGGACGAAATCTTTGTCGGGCTCAAAGGCGGTTCCTGCTCCACGAATCATGCCCACATGGACAACGGGAGCTTCGTCATGTACACCGGGACCAGGCAGTGGGCCACGGATCTCGGCCGGCAGGACTACCACTCGCTGGAACGCCACGGGGTGACACTGGGCGACCGTTCACAACACTCGTCCCGATGGGCCGCCTTCCGGCTGGGCAACCGGTCGCACAACCTCATAACCTTCGCCGACTTCCAACAACGGGTTGATGCCAAAGCCGGAATCGACAGCTACGGAGAGGAGCCTGGATTCCGCTATGCCGTCTCCGACCTGACGGCCGTGAACGGCGGAGTGGTCGCTTCCTATCGGCGCGGCATAGCCATCGTCAACGACAGCTACGTGGTCGTCCGGGACGAAATCGTCAATACCGACCGGACCATGCCGCTACGCTGGGCCATGGCGACCCCGGCCGAAGCAGAGATCACGGACACCTGCACGATCAGGCTCACGCAGGACGGAGAGACACTTTACATGAAGGTCGAAGGGCCCGGTTTCAAGTTGGGTACCTGGTCCACGGCTCCGCCCCGCCATTACGACGCCCCCAACCCGGGCACTGTTCTGGTCGGATTCACGGCCGAAGCCGTTCCGGGTGCCCGTCTCGACTATACCGTCTACCTGATCCCTGAGAAAGCCAATGCGAATTTCCGGAACGGAATCCCGGCCCTTTCGCAATGGGGAAAACCGTGTGAAAACGACAGAAAACCATACGAACCAGATAACCGATAAATTCACCGCTATGAAAAGACTGATTCCGGCCCTTCTGCTGGGCATTCTGTTTCCGGGACCGGCGCTGACCGCCCGAAACCGTCAAGACGCCGACCGTGCACTGACCGACCGGGTGGCCAAATGGCAGATCGAACATTTCGATACGGTCTCCTTCCCGCTGGGGCACTGGACCAATGCCGCCCTCTACCGGGGCATGGCCGAATGGGCCGCCAGGACAAATGCGGATTTCATCTACGATTTCCTGCGGGAAATCGGCCGCAAGAGCGACTGGGACATGCCTCCGAGAATCTACGACGCCGATGACCTGTGCGTAGGGCAGACCTATTTCGAACTGTCCGAAAAATACGATGATCCCCGGATGATCGCCAAAGTAAAAGACCGGGTCGACCACATCATGGCACACCCGCAAACCGGATCGCTGCGCCTGCCCAACGGCAAATACAACCGCAACCGCTGGGGTTGGTGCGACGCCCTGTTCATGGCTCCTCCCGTTTATGTACAACTGTATCTGAAAACCGGAAAACGCGATTACCTCGACTTCTGCACTTCCGAATACAAAGTGACGGTCGATTCCCTTTTCGACCGGAACGACAATCTTTTCTACCGTGACCTGCGGCTGGTGAACGACCGGGAAAAGAATGGGAAGAAAGTATTCTGGGGCCGGGGCAACGGCTGGGTCTACGCAGGTCTGGCACTGATGCTGCAACGGATTCCGAAAGACGATCCCGTGTACGGTTACTACCTCGACCTGTTCCTGAAAATGTCGCCCGCCGTACTCCGTTGCCAGGACAAGGCCGGATCGTGGCACTCGAGTTTGTACGCACCCGAATACTATCCCCAGCCGGAAAACAGCGCATCCGGATTTTTCGTCTACGGGATGGCATGGGGCGTGAACCACGGCATTCTCGGCAAAGAGTACAGAAAAGCCGCACAGAAAGGGTGGAATGCCCTGAAAAGCCATGTGAACGGAGAAGGGAAGCTGGGATACGTCCAGCCCATCGGGCATGCCCCCGTCGAAATATCCGGGGAGATGACCGCCGTCTACGGAGTGGGAGCCTTCCTTCTGGCCGCCAGCGAAATGATGGAGATGAATCTGTAACACAGGCACCGAATACACATGAAAGGGCTTTATTGAAAAGCCCTTTCATTTTTCCCCGGTCCGGAGGGACCCGTCAGCCCCTATCGTCACCGTTTCCCTCCGGCGGAAACGTTCCCGCTGATTTTTCCCCTTATCCCCTGCAAAAATGCCAGGGAAGGACTATCTTTGTTTCGTATCCCAAACACACGTCCCATGAGATACGGATCATTGCCGCTTCTGCTCCTGAGTTGCCTGCCCCTGACGGGCCGATGCCTACCCGACGGAGAGGAATTGCGCACGCAAACCGTCAGTCTGAACTGGGTAAACACACGGGAGGGATGGAAACTCACCCGCATGGAACACACGAAAACCGGACGGGAAATCCCGTGGGGCGTCGCCGACGGCAGCTATTCAATCCTCTACTCGAAGGAGAAACCTTCGGATACTCCCTTGAAAATCACCAATCAAAAGGGCGATTCGATCGTCTTCGTCGAACAGAAGATGACCCATATCAAACAGAAAATCCTGCGGGCCACTTCGTCCGTTCCCATGAACCGGGCAGGAAAAGAGTAGCGTCTCTACCCCCGGCAGGCCGAACGTTCCGGAAACGCGCTGCGCTTCACCGCCGAATGCCCCATCGGGAGCCTGACCGCCCGCTGGTGGCCCGACCCACTATTCCCGGATGACATCCGCGTAAGTCTCCGGTTCATTCCCTCCCGCGACGGGTATTTTTCTCTCTCCTCGCCCACTCCGGCCACGCTGCCCGAAAAGGATCTGCAGTGGGGCGTCGTTCCCGGATGGTTCCAAGGCGACCGTCTCCTGCCCCGGTTCCGACTGCGTAAAGAAGCCGAGAAATTGCTGGCGTGATAACACCCGGACAGCAGTTTCGCTGCAGCCTATGACAAACGAACCCGTCGTCCCATCGATACCGACTTCGAAGACTTCCGACCTACCCTTTCCGATGCACGGCTGGTAGCAGACCGGATGGATCGCCGACTATCTGATAGCCAGTTCTGCAGACGGCATCCGTATCCTTCGTCCGGAAAGAGGCACAGGCACCCGGAACGCCACCGACCGTCCGCCAGCCCCCCGGTCCTCCGCCGGGATACGAGTTCCCCCGCAAAGACAGACCGTCTGCAGGGCCACTTCCGAACATGGCCGAAACTTTCCTATACCGGCCCAGATCCACTCTTGTCCTTTTCGGGCCGAAGAGTATGCCAGGGAATACCGGAAATCGCAGACAGGTCGATCTTCCCGGATTCGATCAATCCGCTGACAATGGCGTCGCGTGCATCCGCACTCTGGAAAGGATAGAGTTCGAAAGCCGGCAGCACCGATACGAAATGTTCCATGATCTCCGCCTGAATGGACTCGTAACTCGGCCAGTTCTTATTGGCCGAGAAACAATATATCTGCACCGGCAGGCCGTTCCCCGTCGGGGCCAACGTACGCACCATGAGCAGCAGTTCCCTGCTGACGGAAGGGTGACGGCGCAGGTAGAGGGTCATGTAGGCCCGCAACAATCCGAGATTCGTGTCGATGGTTCCGTTTACCAGTCCGGCAGGATTGTCCGTGTTGACCGTCTTCCCGTCGGCCGCCTGTTTCTGTTTTTCGGTGATGAACTGCGCCAGCTCCGTGTCGAAATCCTTCATCCGCTTCAGGAATTCAGGTGTACAGGGTTTGATATAGTCGAGCTTCAGGGTATACTCGCGCATGATGCGGCGCCCCCCGGATTCGCTCATGCCCCGCCAGTTGACGAAGGAGCCGGAGACCAGCGAATAGGGAGGTACGGTCACGATCGTATTGTCGAAATTCTGCACTTTGACGACATCCAGCGAAATATCGGTCACGATGCCGTTGATGCCGTTCTGCGGCATTTCGATCCAGTCGCCGATCCGCAGCATGTCGTCCTCGGAGATCATCACGCCCGCGACGAGCCCCAGAATGGTATCCTTGAACACCAGCATCAGCACGGCTGTGAAGGCTCCCAGCCCGGTGATCAGGTTGAACGGGGACTTATTGATCAGAATGGAAACGATGACGATAACGGCGACACAGGTGAAAACCACCTGAAAAATCTGGATGAACCCCTTCATCGGACGGTTCTTCAACTGCCTGTTGTTTTTCAGGGCATCCCCCACCGTATTCAATATGGCGTTGACGGAGACGATCAGGGCAATGAAAAAATAGATCCAAGTGACCTTGTCCCCCACGATGAACCAGGCGGAATCCTTGCTGAAGGCGAAAGGCAGCAGGGCCGAGACGATCAGGGGCGGAATGACGGCCGTAAGTTTTCTGAAAACGCCGTACTTGACGAGCGTATCGAGTACCCCGGCATTCTTCCGTTTCAGAATCTTCCTGGCAAAATGAACCGACACGGCATGCACCACGGCCGCGAAAAGAAACGCAATGAAGACAATAAGCACCAGAAAGAGTATCTCATCCAGTTTGTCGAGCATGTGGCGCGGAACACCTATCCACGTCAGGAAATCCTTTATTCCCGACAGCAAAGTCAGGGCAAATTCGTTGGTATTCATAATCGGTCGTCTGGCTATATCCCCGGATACGGCAGCGCCGGGCAATCGGACTGCACGGCGCATCGTTCCTCCAGCCACCTTAAGACAACAAAGAATATGCCCCGATTCCGGAACGCTTACATTCCGATGCAAAAACAGGTTATAAAGACATACAGGTGCCGTAGCCTACCCCGGATTCGATCTTTTTCCGGCACGACGTTTTTTTCCGGAATTTCAAATCCGTTTCAAAATCGGGAAAGACTTTTGCAGTACCGGACAAAAAACAAATTGTCGAATCGAATACACTTACGAAAACCATGAAACGGAAAATTCTGATGTTGATGGCCCTGCTGGCCGGAGCCCTTGCCTTCCACGGATGCGACGACGATGACGAAAAGAGAATCGGATACGCCGACCTGCCGCAAACGGCCCGAGAGTTCATCGGCGAGCACTTCCCGGACCGGAAGGTCAACCACGTCGAACAGGATACCGACAACGGGAGAAAAGATTACGAAGTGGTGCTGGACAACGGCACGGAACTGAGTTTCGATGCCTCGGGCGTATGGCAGAGCGTGGACTGCAAATTTTCCACCCTCCCCGAAGGTATCCTGCCCGTCAGGATCGCCGCACACATCGCGGAAAACTATCCGCAGGCGGCCGCCTACAAGATAGAGAAGGAACCGGGCGGCTACGAAGTCTCCATCACGGGAAACCGCGAACTGATCTACACCTCGGACGGAGACTTTGTCCGGGAAGAGATGAACTTCTGAAGCATACCCACACGGGGAGAAGAGGCTCGTACGCGGAGCGACGGCGACGTCACCGCTGTACGAGTTTCTCTTTTCGGTACTGAAGGGGAGACATTCCCGTATGTTTCCTGAAAAAACGGGCCATCGACGACTGGTTGGCGAAATGCGTACGGTACACGATCTCCTGGATGTCGAGCCGGGTATCTTTCAGCAACGACTTGATCTCGAGCACGACATATTCCGAAATCCACTCCTTGGCCGATTTCCCGCTCACCCGCCGGACGATCATCGTCAGATATTTAGGTGTGATGCACAGTTGGTTGGCATAGAAAAGCACCTCCTTATGCTGTTCGTAATGGTCGATCAGCAACCGGAAAAAACGATTGGCCAGATCCTCCTGCCGCTCTTCGGGCCGCTCTTCCGAACGGCTGCTCGCTATCTGGTAACCGTTATACATATCGAGGAAAAAAATCCTCAGCACATGGATGACGGACTCCCTGCGGAACAGATTGCCCGGCGAAACCGCTCGGTTTTTCAACAGCGTCAGATAGAGTTCCATCCGGGAGACATCTTCCCGGGAGAGAAGGTAGTGATAATGGTCCCGCATGTAGAAATAGAAATGCGGAGGGAAACGGCGAATACCGCTGAGAACATCGTCGAACAGAATCTGTTCCACCGTGAAATATTCGAGCCGGAAATCCCGGCTCATTCCCGACACCGATACGAGCTGCCCCGGCAGCAGAACCAACAATTCGTCTTTCACCAGCCTGTGTCTGTGGGTATAGACGCAAATATCCGCCCACCCTTCCCGGCAGAGCCCGACCAGACAATGCGGATTCCGGGAAACGACCGAGGCGAAAGGGAGACGGCCCTCACGGATTCCCAGCTCTTTACCCAGTTCTCCGACAGAACTCCCGTCCTCCACGAATATATCTTCCGCCATACACGACATTTTGCTTTACATTCAAACCTCTGTTTTCCGACAAGAAGTACGGTATCATTCTCCGGAAACCGGAACCAAATTACATGAAAAAACGCGCATAAAAAAACAAAAGGACGAAAAACAGGGAATTCCCTCCGCAATTCCGCATATTTTCGAATAAAATTTGCATAAAATCAAATTATCCCTATATTTGTCGGATAAATACCACAAATAAAACCGGGACCCCGGAAGGGAGACCGGCAAACTATCTGAAACCGATATTCCGAACCTATGAAACCCATGCTGTTACCCTTTCTGTCCCTGCTGCTCCTGACAGGGACATCCGCCGCCAGGGGCGATTCACCCGCCGTATCTTCACCGGAAACGATTTTCCAACGCCAGACGGAGGGTTACCACACATTCCGCATCCCGTCGCTGACCGTCACGGCCGACGGCACTCTGCTCGCTTTCGCCGAAGGACGGCGCAACAGCCGTTCCGACACAGGTGACATCGACCTGGTCCTGCGCCGCTCCACGGACGGAGGCAAAAGCTGGGGTCCCCTCATCACGGTGTGGGACGACGGCGAAAACGTCTGCGGCAATCCGTCTGCGGTGGTGGACCGGGCCACGGGACGCATCGTCCTGGTCACCACCTGGAATCTGGGCAGCGACCACGAAAAGGAGATCAACGCCCGCACGTCGAAAGACACACGCCGGGTGTTCGTGCTCTTTTCGGACGACGACGGGATAAACTGGTCATCACCCCGGGAGATCACCGCATCTGTCAAAGACCCTGCCTGGACCTGGTACGCCACCGGTCCCTGCCATGCCGTCCAACTGCAAAAAGGAAAACACAAGGGGAGGATCGTCGTACCGTGCGACTACGGGGAATTCACAGGCAAGGGTTCCGTCTACCACTCCCTTCTGATCTACTCCGACGACGGCGGAGAGAGTTGGCACACCGGAGCCCGGAGTCCGGTCGGCGGAAACGAAAGTACCGCTGCGGAACTGAGCGACGGCAGCGTCATGCTCAACATGCGGGGCGTGCGCGGCCCCGAACGGGAGAGGAACGGCTCGTGCCGGAGCGTCGCCGTCAGCCGGGACGGAGGCGTCACGTTCGGTCCCGTACGCCACGACACCGTACTGATCGAACCCGTATGCCAGGGCAGCCTCCTCAACTATGCCCCCAAGGGTAAACCCACCCGCACGCTTCTCTTCTCCAATCCCGCCTCCAAATCCAAGCGGGTCGACATGACCCTGCGCATCAGCCGGGACAACGGCCGGAGTTGGGAACAGGCCCTAAAGTTCGATTCCCGGCCGGCCGCCTACTCCGATTTGGCCGTACTACCCGGAGGCGACATAGGGATTCTCTACGAAACCGGGGAGGCCTCACCCTACGAACGCATCGTCTTCCGCACGGTCCCGGCTTCGGTCATCACCGGCAAAACGAAACTTTCCGCACAATAGAAACCTTTCCATTCCTAAACCCGACTCTGATTCATGAAACCCAGACTTCTCTTTCCGCTTCTGTTCTGCCTGCTGGCAGGCTTCTTCACACACCCCCTGCAAGGTGCCCCCGCCGTCGATGTCCGACAGACAGGCACTCTGCCGCTTCTCTCCGACTCGACCGCCAATCCCGGCGTGGCCGGAGCCTTCTCAGGGCTCTCGAACGGCCGCATCATCCTGGCCGGAGGTTCCAACTTTCCCCAGGGCTACCCGTGGGAAGGAGGCCGGAAACACTACTCCGATGACGTATATCTGCTCACACCCGGCCCGGACGGCAACTATGCCTGCACACTGCTGCCCGATGTCAAATTCCCGGCCGAAGGCAAGGGCCTCGCACACGGTGCGTCCGTCACCGCAGGCAACCATCTGTACTGTTTCGGAGGGACCGGGTCCGACGGGCTCAACCGCACCGTCTACCGGCTGACCTGCACGGGAGGCAGCGTACGGATCGACTCCGTCAGCCGCCTGCCCGACGACTTCACTCCGGTAGCCGCAACAGCAGCAGGGAACAACCTCTACATCCACGGCGTCGGCCCGTCCGCGAACCTGCTCTACGCCTACACTCCCTCTTCCGGCCGGTGGAAAGAGCTGGCCGCCTGCCCGGCTGCCCGGCGTTCGGAAGGCGCCGTTCTCGTCCGGCAGCACGACGGACACGAAGAGGCGCTCTACCTGATCGGCGGGCGGGACGTGACGGACGGCACGCTGACCCTTTTTACCGACGTATGGGAATACACGCCGGTCCATAACACCTGGAAACACAAGGGCGAGATCATCCCCGACGGCGACCATGCACCCGTCGTGGTGATGGCTCCGGCCGCCGTTCCCTATGGATCGGGACACATTCTGGTGCTGGGAGGCGACGACGGCCGTGAATTTTCACGCCGCTTCGCCCTGGAACGGGCGATCGCTTCGACCGACGACCCGGCCGAACGGGATTCGCTGAGCCGGGAACTGACCCGCGCCTTCACGGAACACCCCGGTTTCTCCCGGGATATCCTCGCCTACCATGCCATCACCGACACGTGGATACGGTTGGGTACTTCCGCCGAACCGCTGCCCGCCGTCACTACGGCCGTGCTTTCGGGAAACAATATAGTCCTTCCTTCGGGCGAGGCCTCCCCCGGTGTGAGGAGCGACCGGGTCCTCTCGGTCCGGATCGCGGAACATGCCTCTTTCGGGTGGATCAACTATTCGGTCGTGGCCCTTTACCTGCTCATCATGCTGGGCATGGGCTTCTATTTCATGCGCAAAGAGAACAGCACGGAACAGTTCTTCAAGGGCGGCAGCCGTATCCCGTGGTGGGCGGCCGGCATCAGTATCTTCGCTACGGCCCTGAGCGCCATCACCTTCCTTTCGATTCCGGCCAAAGCCTATGCCGCCGACTGGAGCATGTTCATGTTCAACATGTCGATCCTGGTCATCGTCCCGGTAGTCATCTTCTTCTACCTGCCGTTTTTCCGCAAACTGAGCGTGGCCTCGGCTTACGAGTACCTCGAACAGCGGTTCAGCCGTCCCGTCCGCTACATCGCGGCCGCCTTCTTCTGCGTATTCATGTTCGCCCGGATCGCCATCGTGCTCTTCCTGCCCTCGCTGGCCCTGAATGCCGTGACGGGTATCGACATCTACCTCTGTATCCTGCTCATGGGCGTAGTCACGCTGATCTACTGCACGATGGGCGGAATCGAGGCTGTGGTCTGGGGCGACGTGATCCAGGGCTTCATCCTCGTGGGAGGAGCCCTCGCCTCGCTTTTCTACATGATCGGAGGCACCGAAGGCGGACTCTCGGAATTCGTCTCCGTCGCCGTCGAAGACAGCAAGTTCCACATACTCGACTTCGCGTTCGACCTGACCAAACCCGTCTTTTGGGTGACCTTCTTCGGCGGATTCGCCAACCAGCTGCTCACCTACACCAGCGACCAGTCGGTCATCCAGAAATACATGACCACCAAAACCATGTCCGGAGCCAAGAAAAGCCTTTGGCTCAACGGACTGCTGAGCGTCCCCATCACCGTGCTCTTCTTCTGCATCGGCACGGGCCTCTACGTCTTCTTCAAATCGCATCCCGAACTGCTCAGCATCGGCATGCAGAACACCGACTCCATTTTCCCGCATTTCATGATGTGCCGCCTGCCGGCCGGCATGGCAGGTCTGCTGATCGCCGCCGTCTTTGCCGCCGCCATGAGCACCCTCTCGTCCAACATCAACTCCATCTCCACGGTGCTGACCGAAGATTTTCTCGGCAACCTGCGCAAGGGAGCCAGCGACCGCAGCCGAATGCGCTTCGCCCGCTGGTCGGGCATTCTGGTGGGCGGACTCGGTATCCTCATGGCCGTTCTCCTCGCCTCGTTCGACATCGCTTCGCTGTGGGACCAGTTCAACTTCTTCCTCGGTCTCTTCACCAGCGGACTGGGCGGCTTCTTCATGATGGGCATCTTCTTCAAACGGATCGGCACGGCCGGGGCCATCACCGGATTCGTGGGCAGCATGGTCGTCCTGCTCCTGTTCAACAGCTATTCGAACGTCTCCTTCCTGCTCTACGGACTGATCGGACTGGTCTCCTGCTGCGCGATCGGTTACCTCTCCAGCTTCCTGTTCGGCCGGGGCCGGTAACCAAACGTCCCCCGACGAAAAGAAAAGAGACCGCGACAAACGGTCTCTTTTTCTTTATGCCAGCGGCAAACTCCGCCTACAACTGCGCGGAACTTCCGCCGTTCCTGAACGGCACCGCCGTACTCTTTCCCTCCACCGTCACGGAGACCGACTCCTGCGTCCGTTTCTCCCCGTACGGATCGGCAACCGTCACCTTCACGGCACCGCCACTCCCCTCCGCGATCAGAAAACAGGGCTTGTCGGCCGAAAGGGCGCCCAACCCGTCGGCCTGCACACTCCCGGCCTCGTAGAACACGGCCATCGTCCGGCCCGTTCTCACATCCTGAACGGCCTGTACCTGCGGCGTATTGGCGAGAACACGGTAGTCCTCCCCCGTACGCCCGAAAAAATCTCCGCGACCCACGGCCGGATAGACCGCATAGACATACGAACCGCCCTGCCGTCCCGTTCCGTGGTCGAACGAAATACAGAGTACGTCCCGCTTGCCGCTCTTGTAGATCTCGGCCGCCGGGGCACTGCCCGCTTCGAAACGATACCCCACATCGTTGTGCCACAGACGACTGAAAGGCGACGTGTTCCCGGCCCCCGCCAGATCGGATGCCGCACCCGACGCATCCGCCAGTGCCACCTTGCCTGCCAGCAGGGTCTGGTTGACAGTCGTTTTCGCAGGCGCGTCTCCTCTCTGCGAACTGATTCCGGCCCCGAGCGCCACATAGTAGTCGTCGAAATAGAACCAGCTCTTGCGGGCTTCCAGACTGTCTTTCGCATAAATGAATCCGCACACGCCGTTCCGTCCGTCGGAGACGCCCCCGGCGAAATCGCTGCCCCCGGCACCGCCCTCGCCCCACATAGGCGCGGGCATCTTGCGCGTATCCTCGATCACGGTGGTACCGGGAATCCGTTTCCAGTTCCACCCCGCCAGAATCGGCGTATATTCGTTTCCGTGCACCTTGACATAGTTGGCCCCGTCGCCCGTGTGATAGTTGTCCAGACCCTCTCCGTTTCCGGCCTCGTTGCCCACCGTCCGGGTCGAGGTCATGCGCGATACGACCATGGCTCCCTTCGGCCGGTGCACCATGTAGTCCATTCTCCAGTACATTTTATTCCCATTGAGTTCCCGGCTCCCCTTCATCATGGCGATTACGCCCTCCAGCGCCTCCTTGCGGGGAGTGCCGAGTGCCGCCAGACGCTGGGTCAGCACCACGAACGAAGGTCCGGTATTATCCCGGAGCAAACCCCGTCCGCACAGGTTGAGATCCATTTCGTTCTTATACCAGCCCCATGCGACACCTTCCAGAAAGAACTCCTCGAAGAGAGCCACCTTCTCGGGAGCCAGTTCAAACGAGGTACCCGCCACGAACTCCATGAAATAGAGCACACCGTCGATATACTCCCGCCCGTAGGTGCCCAGATAGAGCTGACGGCCGCTGCCGTTGTGCTGGGCGAAGGAGTAATCGGGCTGGATACCTTCCTCCCGGTCCCCGGCTGCGATTTTGACCAGCGAATTGACCTTTTCGATCACCTCGCGCAGCAGGGGTTCGTTCTCCGTGATCACGGCCGCGGCGAACGTGAACTTGCATATATCCGTCCCGTTGGCACCCTCCTGCGCCCGCTGTTTGGGCACCGACCAGGAGTAGAGCAGATAATCCGTACACTTCCGGTAGAGCTCCTTGTCGTACCGTTTCATGTCGTCGTTCAGCAGCACCACCGTCACCATCATGTCCTTCGGGAAACCGATGATACGGTGCCACCAGTTCGGGTCTTCGTAATTGTTCTCCACCCAATAGGCCAAAGCCGAGGCAATAGCATTGTAGAGGTCACGGTTCTTGTAATACGTTCCGCCCGGCGTCTCATAGGCCCGGGCCAGTTTTGCAAGATTGGCCAGATGCTTCCGTTTCTCGCCGCCCGAGTTGAACTCCTCCGAAGAGTAGTCCACATCGGAGAAAGAGCCGTCCGTACCGATCTCCTTCATCAGTTCCGCCACCACGGCGTCCGAAGGCTTGCCGGGCAGAAACGAACGGTGCATGCGTTTTTTGATCGTCCGCATCTCCCCCTTGTTGGGCTTCGGAGCGGGAGCGGAAATCCCGGCCGAGACAGTCTCCGCACGGACTTCCGTCCCGAAGGAAGGGAGCAGAGCCAGGACAGCCGCCGCTGCCGCCATACATAACTTCTTCATACGCAAATTCTTCTATGTCCGACCCCTATTTCCATTTCCGGTTTCCGCCCCAACCCTCGTTCTGTTCGCTCTGCGGAATCAGGGCATTCCGGCTGATCTCGCTCTGCGGAATCGGCAGGATTTCATGGCGGGCCGCATTGAAATTGACGAATCCGGCGAGCATGGCCGTCGTCACCCACGAGGCATTGGGCTGGGGATTCTCGTAGGTCTTGGCCGCCTCGCGCACCTTCGTCTCGTAAAGACCCCAACGGATCAGATCGAACCGGCGTTTACCCTCGTAGCAGAGTTCCCGGGCCCGCTCGTCCACGATCAGACCGAACACCTCCTCTTTGGAAGGCATCGGACTGTCCGGGATCGCCGACGCATGGGCACGTGCCCTCACCTTATTGATCTGGGCGATCGCACCGGCCTGGTCGTCACTGCCGGCGTTGAGCGCCTCGGCATACATCAGGTGCACGTCCGCGATCCGGTAAATCGACAGCCGGGCGCCGCTGTAATTGATATCGCTCGACTCGGCCACCGTGTTGGCGAAAATCGTCCGCCACTTGCCGGGGAAAAGCCGGTAGATATTCCGGTGCTGTTTGTCGATCTCCACATAGACCGGGGACCCGAGTTTCGATCCGGCACCGATCCTTGTCCACGGACAGTTCCAGTCATAACGGTCGTCGTTCTCCAGATCGTCGGCCGACAGCTTGCTGTAGAGGTTCCGCAGCGGAATGCCGGCATAAATGGCCGCGCGCGCATTGTACACTCCGTCCACCGCATTGCCCATGCCGTTGTACTTACCCAGCCGCGAGTCACAGCGATACCCCTCCTCGATCATATACTTGGGTTGCAGTTCCCAAACCTGTTCGGCTACGTTCGTGACGCTGCGCACCTGGTTGAGGAAAACGGTGGAATACTCGGTCGCCGCAATGTCGTGGGCCGGATTGGCCAGCACCTGTTCGCACCAGTAGGCGGCCCGCCGGTGCATCAACTCCGAGGTGGAGTCGGCCGGAAGCCGGTTCTTCATCAGTTCGCCCGCCAGATTCAGATAGACGTCCGCCAGCGCCGTCTGGGCGGCGGTCTTCGAAACCCGTCCGTAAGAGACCTCAAGAGGATCGCCCAATTCTCCCTGCGCCTTCTCCAGCTCCTTCACGATGAAATCGTAGACCTCCACCGCCGAAGTGCGGGCGATATCCGTATTGACCACGTCGAACGTGGGCTGCGTCCGGAAAGGCACGTCGCCGTACAGCCTCACCAGCGTGAAATAGAAATAGGCACGCAGGAAACGGGCTTCGCCCATACTCTGCGTCTTATTCTCCCCGTCAGGAACGTACAGGTCGGAGTAGTAGAGAAATTCGTTGGCTGCGTTGATTCCCTGGTAGAGCACCCGCCAGTTCTCCTCGACCAGGTCGCTCTGCGAGGTGTGCGAATTGTTTTCGGGCGACCCGCTGGTCGACATGCGTGTAATCTGCACGTCGGTGGCAGCCTCCAGCCGGATAGGAATCATGTTGCCCCATGTTGCATCGTTGTAGAGCAGGGAATAGATACCCGTCAGTATCTGGTTGCGGATCACATCGTTCTTGTAGGCCATCTCCCGGTCATTGATTTCGTCCTTGGGAGCGATCTCCAGTTTGTTGCAGGCCGCCGTGCCGAGCAGTCCGGCCATCGCAGCCACTATCATGTATTTTTTCATCTCCGGTTTCATATTAAAGGTCAGAATTTGAGGTCGAGTCCGAAAGTGAAGGTCCGTGCCCGAGGATAGGAACAGTAATCGAGTCCGCGGGTCAGTGCCGAGGAGTTCGTGTTCACTTCCGGATCGTAACCGGAATAGTCTGTAATCACGAACAGGTTGTCAGCGGCCGCATAGACGCGGATCGCGGTCAATCCGAGTTTCTTGAGGAACTTCACCTTCCGCGCATCGAGGTTATATCCCAGCGTCACGTTGCTCAGCCGCAGGTAGGAACCGTCCTCCACCGAACGCGAGGAGACCCACTTGTCGAAGGACTTCGGCGCCGACATGCTGTTCGAAGGATTGGTCGGGCTCCAGTAGTTCAGCGACTTGGCCAGATAGTTGTTGCGGTAATTCTCGAATGTCGTGAAATAGACGTCGTTGGCATTCAGGATGTCGTTGCCGTACGACCAGGTGAAAAAGACGGACAGGTCGAAGTTGTAGAGGCGGAAATTGTTGGTGAAACCTCCGTAATGTTTCGGGTTGGGATCGCCGATGACCGTCATGTCGTTGGCATCGATCGTGCCGTCACCGTCCAGGTCCTTGTACTTGATGCTGCCCGGCATCGGAGCCGACGCACCCACGAGCGAAGGAAGCCCCTCTTTGACGATATACTTCCCGTCCACGTAATAGAAATCGCTCGTCTGATAGATACCGTCGAACACATACCCGTACATCATCGAGGCAGGCATGCCGATCTCGGCGATATACTGGTCCTGCGTGTACTGGTGGTACCAGTTCGGATTAGTCAGCATGTAACGCTGGCCGCTGTTCAGCGCCAACACCTTGTTCCGGTTGAAGGAGATGTTGAACGACGAGGTCCACGTAAAGTGCTTCCGGTCGATATTGGTGGTGTTGAGCGAGAACTCCCAGCCGGTGTTCTGCACCGACCCCACGTTCTTCTGCGCCTTGCTGTACCCCGACGAATTGGGCAGGTCGGTGTTCAGCAGCAGGTCTTTGGTGACCTTGTGATACCAGTCCACCGTCAGGCTGATCCGGTTGTTCAGCACGGCGAAATCCACACCTACGTCGGTCTGACGGGTCGTCTCCCATTTCAGCAGGGGATTGGCCACCCGCGAGGGCAGGTATCCTGTCACATAGTCGTTGTCGAAAGGATACCCCGTAGCATTGCTGCTGCTCAGTGCACCGTACACGCTCGACGCGCCGATCCGGTTGTTACCGGTCATACCCCACGAGCCGCGCAGTTTCAGATTCGACAACCACGCCACGTCCCTCAGCCACGGCTCCTGCGACATGCGCCATGCCACGGCCCCCGAAGGGAAATATCCGAAGCGGTTGTCTCCGAGGAATTTGCTCGAGCCGTCGGCACGGAACGAGGCGGTCAGGATATACTTGTCGTCGTAGACATAGTTGATCCGTCCGAGGAACGACATCGAAAACCACTCCTCCAGCGAATTCTGGGGCGGAACGGGCGTTCCCTGGCTCATGTCGTTCATTCCGAGAATGTCGGTCGGGAACTTGATCCACTGGTTGAAGATATAGCGGTTCTTGTATCCTTCCATCGTGTACCCTCCCATGGCGTCGAAGCGGTTCTTGCCCCATTTCTTGTTATACGTCAGCGTGTACTCGTTGAACCACGTGTCGCGCACGGTATTGGCTTTCGAAGCGTTGATCCCGTTGGCCGAAAGGATCGGATGGCCGTAGCGGCTGTTGGCATTGTTGAACACGTCGGCCAGCACCGTATAGTGGGTGTAGCCGCCCCGGGCCATAAAGCGCAAGTTTTTAATTATCTGATAATTGAGCGAACCGTTGAAGGTCAGCTGGTCGATATAGGTCTCCCGGTAGGCGTTGTTGATGTTGCGGATCGGGGGATAGGTCAGGTTGTTCTCGTCCGAATCCACGTCCGTGGGCACGTCGCCCGATCCCAGGTCGCCGTACTTGATCGGATTGACCGGCTGGTATTGCAGGATGTCGCGGATCACCGAGTTCCGTGCGCCCTCGGAGCTCTGGAGCCCGTGGCGGCGCGTGGCGTTGTAGTTGACCAGTGCGGTGAACTTGATCTTTTTGCTGAGTTTCTGGTCAAGGCTCGCCCGGATGTTGTACTTGTCGATCCCCGTCTTGAGCAGAATACCGTCCTGCAGAAACGCGTTCATCGAAACGCTGTACCGGGTCTGGTCGTTTCCTCCGTTGACGGCCACCCGGTGCGAATGCGTGTAGGCCGTTTCGAAAGCCTCGTCCTGCCAGTTGTGCATGTAGGAGGGATAGTTCGCATAGTCCTCGATGGTCAGCTTCTCCCAGTCGGCCGCGTTGGCATAGGTGAGCGGAATCCTGTTGCCGCTCCCGTCGAGCATGTACTCTCCGCCCGGAGACACCCTTTTATAGAGGTCGTTCACCAGATACCGGTCGTCGAAGTTCGTCGTCGAACCGTCGCTCGAGTTCTGGGCCGCAATGGCCCTCGACAGCCGCAGGAAGTCGAGCCCCTGCACCATCTCTATCTGGCGCGATTTGGGCAGACTGCTGATCGAGAACGAACCGTTGTACTCCACGTTCACCTTGTTGCCGGAAGCGCCCTTCTTCGTTTCGATGATGATGACGCCGTTGGCGCCCCGGGCCCCGTAGATCGCCGTGGCGGAGGCATCCTTGAGCACCTGCATCTGCTCGATGTCCTTCGAGTCGATCGAGAAGGTGTTCGGATCGTCCACCGGGAATCCGTCGATCACCCAGAGCGGGGCATTGCTGCCCGTGAGCGAATTGCCGCCCCGGATCGTGATGTCCACCCCGGCACCCGGCCCGCCTTCGGAACTGGTCACCTGCACGCCGGACATCCGGCCCGCCAGCGCGTCCGAAAGGTTGGCCGACATGGTTTTCTCCAGATCGGAGAGCTGCACCGTCGCCACGGCCCCCGAAAGGTCTTTCTTGGCCACCTGGCCGTACCCCACGGTCACCAGCACCTCGTCGATCTTGTTCACGTCGGGCTCCAGCTTCACGGAGAGCCCCGTCATGCGGTCCTTGACCTCCATGACGCGGTTCTTGTACCCGATGAAAGAGAACTCGACGTGCTGTCCCTTCTGCGCCTCGATCCTGAACTGACCCTTGGCGTCCGACACGACACCCTTGTTCGTCTTCTGGATGATGACGGTCACACCGGCCATCGGCTGGTTCTCTTCGTTGTAGACCGTTCCGGCCACGGGAACCGTCTGTGCCCGGAGCACCGTCGCTCCCAACAGCGCGACCAGCGTAACGCCTATGTTTTTTACGATTCGTTTCATAACGGTTGATGTGAAAGTTTATAAGGTTCTTGGGTTATTCGGTCATCCGGTCCTCCACGCGGAGCGATTCGATGCGGTAGGTCCGGCTGTTGTTGTTGGTCGCCGCAGGATTCCAGAAACGGAATGCGATCCGCACGCTCTTCCCTTTATAGGCCGATACGTCGAACGAACGGGGAGCCGGTGCGAATGTTTGCAAACTACCGCTGCTCACCAGGTTATAGTCGATCTTGGCAGGAATTTCCCCATCGTTTTTGTCGGTCGTAGCCAGTGCCACCCACGGCAGATCGGACGGCACGGCATCCATGCCCCGGTCGTCCTGGGCCTCCTCGCCCTTGACATACACGTTCGAGGCATTGATCTCCACGATATAAAGTTCCAGAATATTCTGCGCATCCGTACCGTACTGGTTCAGGAAGTTGAACTGAACGGCAGGATGGAACGAAGTCGCGGGAATCAGGAATTCGGAAGAAACCAGCCAGTCGTTGTTCTGGTTCGTGTTGCCGGGCCACGTATTGCTCGTATTCACCCCGACGAAATCCACGCCGACAATTCCGTTGACCGTCGGGTTGGCCGCCTTGCCGAATGCGTTTTTCACCTGGATTGTGGTCGGTTTTGTCTCCGGCTTACCCTGGTTGCTCTGAATCTGTCCCGAGAAGGAGTAACGGTCCATGTTGAGGATACCGCTGTTCGTCGTGGCATCGGAAGAGGAGTTCGTCCCCAGCTCCACGGCCCACAGCACGGGGTTCACGAAGAAATCACCCACCTGCGCCTCGAAACCTTCGTCCATACCCGAGTTCTTCACGCTCACAGTCAGCTTGTTATCCTCGGCGAAAGGCATGCGGTGTCCGGCGGCCATCGAGATGACGCCCGTTCTCTCGTCGATCGTCACGCCCTCCGGAGCGCCCACCAGCGCATAGCGTACTCCGATCGCGGCTCCCGTCACCGTGGGACGGCCCGAGGTCCACGCCTCACCCGGTCCCAGTTCCACCGGGAAGGCATCCGGATAGCTTACTCCCGTGATCGGGTCGATCGGCTTGTCGGGATCGAGGATCACTTCGTATACATCGGTAAAGGTGACGGTACCGAGACTGTTAGTCACGTCCACCGAAAGTTTGTAGCTTTTGTACTCGCCCGGCAGCGCATTTTCCTCGGGAAGGGAAATGACCCCCGTCGCGGCATCGATACTGAACTGACCGTCGAAATTATTGGCCAGGGCATAGGTCACCGTCTCCCCGTCGGTCTCCGAAGCGGCCCGCACGGTCGGCGCGGCGGAAACGTGCCCCTCGCTGGTTACCAGCGTCACCCGGGCGGGATCGTATGCCAGCCCGTAGGGTTCGCTCTCCACGATCAGCGTGGCCAGATCGGAAAAGACCGTCCCCTCGGGATTGGTCTGGTTTTTCACACCCACAGAAATGGGATACAAACCGGCCTCGGCCGTCCCGTCCACGACGAGAGCGCAGTTTTCCGGGTCGATCGAAATCCCCTTGTAGTCCTCGGCCGTCTTCCCTTCCGGCAGCACCAGCGAGAAAACAGTCCCCTTTTCCTGGACGAAATAGGCACCCTCCACCGGGAAGGTCCTCTCCTCTCCGCGTGAGACTTTGGTGTCGCCGAAAAGGATGCCCTTCACCACCAGCCGGAAAGCATCGTCGTACAGGGTGCTCCCTCCATTATCGGTCACGCGCACCGAGGCCAGATATTCGCCGATCCCTTCCGGATCGTCCACGGCAACGGCCGTAATCACGCCGGTCGAGGCGTCGATCGTCATCAGCGTCTGGTCGTTCAGCACCGTCCCGTTGTGCTTCACACGCACAAGGTCGAAAGAGGGCGTACCGACGGCATAGACCGAAGGCCGGGCAGAGACGTATGCCTGGCCCAATGCCACTTCGCCGTCGGAATAGGTCAGTTCCGTCAACCGGTTTCCCGACGTGTCGTCGTCATCGCACCCCGTGAAAAGGAACGCGGCGACCGCTACCGAAAACAGGCCGATCAGCAGATTAGCAAAGGTTTTCATAAGCAAGTAAAAGTTTAAGGTTCATGTGCGACATTTTAATCGTATGGCTAAAGTAGAAAGTCCGGAAAACATAGAGGTGTTCCTTTAGTCCTTCGAATGTGTAAAATCGTCCATATTTTTCCGGACACCCGCCACACAGCGTTCTGAAAGGGTTCGGAACCTCCTGCAAAACACGGAAAAACAGCGCCGGGAAAAGTCCCTTCGACCGCCTGCGGGATGAAAAATGAGCAATTCCGTACGATTTTCGCCACACGGTAAACGGAAAAATACCGTTCTTCGTACATCGAAAATCCATCTAACCTGACACGACTATGTTCAGCAAAGTTTCCTTCCGGCAGGGTATCCTGCTGCTGCTTTCCGCACTGACCGCCGGCCCCCTGGCCGCCCAGATCGTCCGGCACGAACGGCTGCTATCGTTCGAAGAGAAGACGGTACCGACCTTCCTGTCGGCGGAAAATTCCGAAATCTCCGTTTCCGGCACCCACTACAAGGACGGGACGCAGTCCCTGTGCTGGAGTTTCCGGCCCGGGGGAACGCTCACCCTGCGCCGAGACGTAGGCTTCGAGCCCCGCATCCGCGGAGACCGCGACCTGTACCTCTCCACATTCGTCGTCTGGGTCTACAACGAACGGCCCGTGAACGATTCTGTCCGCTTCGAGTTCCTCCGGGACGGACGCAGATGCGCCTGGTTCTCGATGTGGACCGGATTCAAGGGCTGGCGGGCGGCATGGGTCTGTTTCGAACGCGACATGCGGGGCACCCCCGAAAAGGGGATGGACGAAATCCGTATCGTGGCCCCGGGAACCTCCGGCCGCCTATGGATCGACCACCTGATTCCGGCCGTAAAGACCGATCCCCGCCACCAGACGGCCGACCTGCAGGTGCCCTTCGTCAATGCCGCCTGCGACAACCACTGGCTGGTGGTGCTCAAACGCTCCCGCATGCGGCCCGACCTGCCGCTGGAGGAGACCGTCACCCCCCGCCAAAAGGAACAGATCGCCGAAATCGAGCGCCGTTTCCGGAGAGTGATCCTCAATCCCGGCAAACCTTCCGACAAGACGGTGAACACCCTGCGCGCCGCCTACGAAAAATACGGTATCCGGTACGACAGCCGGGGACGCGTAAGCGGCCTGCCCATCTTTTTCGGCCGGGCACAGGAAGCCTACGAACGGCTGATTCCCGACTGGAAACGGATCATGGAACGCAACGGCATGGAAGTCAGGGCCTACTTCGATCTGATGAACCGCATCGCCGTGGCCTATAACAACGCCGTGAAGGAGGAGCACCGGAAGCAGTTGCGGGAGATGTTCCTCGCCATGTACGACCACATCACCGACCAGGGGGTCGCCTACGGCAGCTGCTGGGGCAATTTCACCCACTACGGATACAGTTTCCGGGGATTCTACACCTCCTATTTTCTGATGAAGGAGGTGCTCCGCAGCACGGGCCGCCTGGACGACGCCTCGCGGGCCATGCTCTGGTACGCCACCACCAACGAGGTCTATCCCGCCCCCACGATGGCCGGCATGGACATGGACTCCTTCAACACCGTCACCACGGGACGCATCGCCAGTATCCTGCTGATGGAAGACTCCCCCGAAAAGGTGCGGTACCTCCGTTCGTTCAGCCGTTGGATCGACAACGGCTGCCAGCCCGCTCCCGGACTGGCCGGAGCCTTCAAGACGGACGGCGGCGCATTCCATCACCGCAACAACTATCCGGCCTACGCCGTGGGCGGCCTCGAAGGTGCCACGAACATGATCTACCTGCTCCACGGCACCGATTTCGCCGTCTCGGAATCGGGCCATTCCACCGTGAAACACGTGCTGCTCACCATGCGCTTCTACTGCAACACGCGCTATTTTCCCCTCTCCATGTCGGGCCGCCATCCCAACGGGAAAGGCAAGCTCAGCCCGCTGCAATACGCCACGATGGCGCTGGCCGGCACACCCGACGGCCGACAGGAATACGATCCGGAGATGGCCGCCGCTTTTCTGCGCCTGGTCGCCCCGGGAGAGAGCAGGGACAATCCGGAATACATGCCTTACGTCCCCAAAGGACGTGAAAAGCGGATGCAGCAACTCCTGCTCGGGAAGGGATTCCGTCCCGAAAAAGACCCGCAGGGCAATATTGCCATGGGCTACGGGTGCGTATCCGTACAACGCCGTGACAACTGGTCGGCCGTGGCCCGCGGCCACTCCCGCTATCTGTGGGCTTCGGAGCACTATGCCGCCGACAACTTCTACGGCCGCTATCTGGCCCACGGTTCCCTCCAGATACTCACCGCAGCCCCCGGAGCCGAAGTGACGCCCGCCACGAGCGGCTGGCAGGAGGAGGGCTTCGACTGGGGACGTATTCCCGGCACCACCGCCATCCACCTGCCCGTGGAACGGCTGCGGGCCCGCATCTACAACGTGGATGCCTACTCGGGCAACGAGGAGATGCTTCTCTCCGACGAGACCTTCGCCGGAGGCATTTCGCAGGAGGGACGCAACGGAGCATTCGGCATGAAACTCCACGAGCACGACAAATACAACGGTTCGCACCGCGCCCGAAAATCCTTCCACTTTTTCGACGGACACATCGTCTGCCTCGGTTCCGACATCGAAAACACGAACGGAGAGTACGATACGGAGACCACGGTATTCCAACTCACCGCACCCGATTCCGCCGCCCGCGCCTACTGGCAGACATACCGTCCGGAAGGGGAAGCCTGGCTCGACCACCTGGGTACGGGCTATTTCATCCCGGACAAACCGGGCAACCGTCTGAAGTTCGACCGCCGTTTTCCCCAGTTTTCGCTGGGCGAGAAAACCGGAAAGGAGACACGCGGCGACTGGGTGTCGCTGACAATCGACCACGGCAAAGCCCCGCGGGGCGCTTCCTACGAATACGCGATCCTGCCCCGGACTTCGTCCGAAGCGTTGCAGGCTTTTGCCCGCAAACCGGCCTACGAGGTCCTGCAACACGACCGCAGGGCCCATATCGTCCGCGACCTGCCGACCCGCACCACATCTTATGTCCTGTTCGAAACGGCCGGTACCCTGCCCGGAGGAATCGTCCGCAGCGTGGACACCGCCTCGCTGGTCATGTTGCGGGAAATAAGCGGGAAAGAGGCCGTGCTGACCGTCTGCAATCCCGACCTGGCCCTCTACCGGGGTCCGGCCGACGAAAAATACGACAAGGAGGGCAAACGCATCGAACGCAGCGTCTACTCCCGTTCGTGGATCGACAATCCCAGCGGCACGATTCCCGTCCGTGTCACCCTCGAAGGGCGATGGAATGCTGCGGGATCACCCGAGTGCCGGGTGGTTTCGTCCGACGGGAAAACCACCGTCCTCGAATTCTCCTGCCACGACGGAGCATCGTTCGAGGTACGTCTCGAACGCAAACGGTAAAACCGTCCCGCCGAACCGAAAACATCCTCCGGCTCCCGCATCTCCGGAGGATGTTTTGTTTTCACGGCGAACGGAATCCCTTGACCGCAGGGACATTCTTCCTCCGGAAGCGGCACCTTCTCCCCGCGACCGGACTTCAGCAACCCTCTCTCCCGCCCGGACGCGCAGGATGTCCGGACGGCATTATGCATTCCGATTTTTCCCGTTTCGGAAGAAAATCGTATATTTGAACCCAAAGCCCCGCCGTAAAGGCGGACCTACACATGCGACAAACCCTGAAAAGACGATAAAAAAGATGAAGAAGATTTCCATTTGGGCAGCGGCCCTGCTGCTGGGCACCACCGCACTGGCCGCACCGAAAAGCGACGAACCCTACTCCCGCCGGATGGCCCGTTCGCAGGGCAGGGAGTGGACACACGGCAAGCCGTGGGATTACGTGAACGGCCTGGTGGCCAAGTCCATGCTGATGATGTGTGAACAGTACGGCGACGCACCGTGGACACAGGAATACTACGACCTGGCCAAAGCCTACGCCGATGACGCGATCAACGAGGACGGCACGTTCAAGAACTTCCGGAAAGGCAACATCGACAACATCAACGCCGGCAAGGTCCTCTTCGAGCTCTACCGCCACGAGAGCCGCCTCGACCGGAAAAACGGCACGGACCACGCAGCCCGTTACAGGAAAGCGGCCGATTTCCTGCGCGACTACCTCAAAAACGATTACTCCCGCATCCAGCTGCCCGCAGCCGAAGGATGCTTTTTCCACAAGGACATATACCCCAACCAGATGTGGCTCGACGGCCTCTACATGGGCGCCGCCTTCTACGCCGAATGGCAGAAGAATTTCGCACCGGACGACATGGAGTCGTGGAGTGACATCGCCCGCCAGTTCATCGTGGTCAACGAACGGACCTACGATCCCGAGTACGGGCTGAACTACCACGGTTGGTCGGCCGACCCCTCCGACCCCAACTCGTTCTGGGCAAAAAGAGAGGCTCCGTTCAAAGGGTGCTCGCAGGAGTTCTGGGGCCGGGGCATGGGTTGGTATTTCGCAGCACTGGTGGATGTACTGGAGGTCATGCCAAAAAACCATCCCGACTATCGGAAACTGGTCGGAATCACCGAACAGGTCGCCAGGGGCCTGCGCCGCTGGCAGGACAGAAAGAGCGGCGTATGGTACCAGTTGCTCCGCTACGACGACACATTCAAGGGCGAATGCGGCCTGCCCAACTACCTCGAATCCTCCGCCTCGGGCATGTTCGCCTATGCCTACCTGAAAGGCGTCCGGATCGGCGTCCTGGGTTCCGAATACCTTCCCACGGCCGAGAAGGCTTATAAAGGCGTGCTGAAAACCTTCATCACCCGCAATCCGGACGGCACGATCAACGTCGAGAGTTCCTGCCGTTCGGCCGGCCTCGGTCCCGCCCGCGATCCCCACCGCGACGGTACGGCCAGCTATTACCTCTGCGGAAAGGACGTGACCCGCGTCAACAACGAAGGGAAAGCCATCGGTCCTTTCATCATGGCCAGCCTCGAATACGAAAAGTTGAAAAACCGTTCGAAATAACCGCCCGGAAAGGGATGCGAATTTCCCGGTCCGGATCATAACCCGACTGAAAATCCCCGGCAGTGATCGCTGCCGGGGATTTTTCGTTAACCGGGATTTGATCCCTTATGTATCATTCTTTACCGTCCGCGCCCCGTCGTCCCCGTCCGTTTCGGGGTCTTCCGAAAGTCCCTTCCGGTAAGAGAGCGGACTCACATGGAACAGGGCCTTGAAACATTTGCTGAAATAGCGGGCCGAACTGAAGCCCGTACAGTCGGCGATCTCCGAGACGTTCAGTTCCGGATTGTTCCTCAGCAGCGACGCAGCCCTGCGCAGACGGATCGTCGAAACGAACTCGTTGGGCGTCGAACCGGTGATGCCCTTTATTTTGGCGAACAGATTCGTGCGGGCCATCCCCATTTCGCGGGCGAAGGTGCCGACGTTGAACTCCGGATCGTCCATATACCGTTCGATGATCGACATCGCCCGGTCCATCAGCTGCTTGTCGACCGGATTGGTAGCCAGCATGCGCGGCGAGCGGTCGGGCTGCCGGCTGAATTTTTCCCGGAGTACCATCCGGTTGTTCACCAGGTTGTTGCAGCGCGAAAGCAGCAGCCCTACGTTGAACGGCTTTGTAATGTAGTCGTCCGCCCCGATCCGCAATCCTTCGATATTGTGTTCCACGGCCGTCCGCGCCGTCAGGAGCACCACCGGAATATGACATGTATTGACGTCCGTTTTGATTCGCTTGCAAAGCTCCGTTCCCGAAAGTCTGGGCATCACTACATCCGAAAGGACGATCTGGGGTTCCCGTGAGAGCACCAGCTCCCAACCCTGCTCCCCGTCCGAAGCGGTATCCACCTCGTAAAAGGGTTCGAACAGCCGGACCAGCATCTCCCTCAACTGTTCGTTGTCCTCCACGATCAGGATACGTGCCCCCCTGATCCGGTCGTAAACCCCTTCGTCCATCTCCTCCTTTTCGCGCAGGAAAGCCTTTTCCGGGGCCGCATCCTCCGCTTCCGGACACTCCGCCGTCTCCCGGACGATCTGCTCCCCGGAGAAATGGGCGTTGCCCAGCGGCAGCGACACGGTGAAGGTGCTTCCCCGCCCCGGTTCGCTCTCCACGCCGATCGTCCCCCCGTGCAGCTCCACGATTCCCTTGCTTAAAGCCAGGCCGATACCCGTGCCCTGCGCAGCCACCGAATCGGGATGGCGCATCTGGTAGAAACGGTCGAAAATATGGTCCGCATCCTCCGGCGCGATCCCCCGGCCCGTATCGCTCACCGAGAAGAAGGCCCGATCGTCCCCCCGCCACACACGCACGGTAATCGTCCCGTCGCGGGGCGTATGTTTCATCGCATTCGATATCAGGTTATTGACCACCTTCTGCATCTGCACCGGATCGTACCATACCGCGAGTTTATCCACGCCCCTGTCGAACAGCAGATTCAGATGCCGGTAGCCGGCATACTCCATGAAAATCAGAAAATTCTCATACAGGAATGCTACCAGATCGTGCTCCCCGACCCGTATCTTCATGTGTCCCTGGTCCTGCTTGCGGAAATCGAGCAGCTCGCCCACCAGCTCCTTCAGCTGCAGGCTGTTCTTGTAGATACGCAATATCTTGTTGTAAATGGTCGGCGTGAACGACTGCACCTGCAGCAGCATCTCCACCTGACCGATAATCAGCGTCAGCGGCGTGCGGAATTCGTGCGAGATGTTGGTGAAGAAACGCAGTTTCGACTGGTTCAGTTCCTCCACGTCACGGATATGCTGCTGTTCGTAGCGCAGCGACTCCTGCAGCCGGATACGCCCCTTGTAAGTCCGGATCAGAAACCAGAGAAGCGCCCCCGCAGCCGCCAGATAGAAAAGGCAGGCCCACACCGTACGGTAGAAGGGCGGCAGCACCCGGATCGCCAGCCGTGCCTCGGGGGTGTTGGCCCCGGAGTCTTTGGCACTCCGGATGATAAGCGTATAATCGCCGGGATTCAGATTCGAGTAGGTGATCGTATGCTGTCCCCGCGCAGGGTTCCAGTCCTCCGAAAAACCTTCCAGCTTGTACACGATCTCGTCCCGGTTGGCGGGAACGAAATTCGACGTGGCGAATTCGACGCTGAAAATGGTGTGCCCGCTTCGGAGCGTAATTCCCTGACTGTAACAGAGCGAATAGTCCAGAATCCCCGTCCCGTCGCCCGCTTTCACGGGCCTGCCGTTGACTGTCAGCCGGCTGGGCACGATGCGGTAGGGTTTGGGTGTAAAACTGAGCGATGTCTCGTTAAACGACACCATACCCTGCGTACCTCCCAGGAATATCCGTCCGTCACGCGTCAGGCAAATGGCGTTCTCGTTCACAGCCGAAAGCGGGAAGCCGTTCCTGTGGTTGTAATTCTCGAAACGGCCTGTCACGGGATCGAACCGGGACAGCCCCTCGTTGGTCGCCACCAGCAGCCGTCCGGTCGGGGAGTCGCGCACGTCGTACACGCAGTCGCTGGAGAGTCCGTTATGCCGGGCGTCGTAATTCTCGAAATCGTCGCTCCCGTAGCGGTAACGGTCGAGCCCCGTGCCCGAAGTCGCCAGCCAGAGGTTTCCCTTTCGGTCCTGCACGATGCTGTTGATATTGTTGCTGCTCAAGCTGTTCGGATCATCCGGATCGTGACGGTAGGCTTTCAGTTCCCGCGTGTCGAACCGGTAGGAAAACAAACCCTCGCCGGTCGCCGCGATCCAGAGCGTCCCCCGGTCGTCTATATGCAGATCAGCCACGGTGCCGATCGTCCGGCCCTCTTCCGTATCACCGAACAGACGGTCCGCACGGCCCGTCGCAGGATCAAACAGGCACACCCCGTCCGCAGTGGCCACCACCAGGCTCCTCCCCCACGGCACGATGTCCCTCACGATATCCGACGGCAGCGTCGCGGGATCGCCCTCCCGGTGCCGGTAGACCGTGAAGCGGCCCGTTGCCGGATCGAGCCGGTTCAGACCGCCCAGATGGGTGCCGAACCACATCGCACCGCGTTCCCGATCATACAGGATCGCCTTGACATTGTTGTGCGAAATGCCGCCGGGCCCGTGACGGTACCATGTGAAACGCCCCGTCTCCCGGTCGAGTACGTTCACCCCGCCCCCTTCCGTACAGATCCAGAGCCGTCCCCGGTCGTCTTCGATCATCTTGCCCACGATGGGGGAGCTGAGCCCCTCACCGGGCGTTTCCGACACACCGTACCGCGTATAGATCTCATACTCGGGATTGAAATAGTTCACTCCTCCGAAATAGGTGCCCGCCCAGATCGTCCCCTGCGGGTCCTTGAGCAGACACCACACCGAAGAGTGGCTCAGACTGCCCGGACGCCCGTCGGCCACGAAGGCGTCCATTTTCCCCGTGCGTACGTCGAGCCGGTTCAACCCCAAAAAGGTTCCGATCCATATATTTCCCTGATTGTCCTCGCACACGCTCCTCACGAAATCGGACAGCAGGCCCTTCCCCTCTCCCCGGCCGCTCCGCAGATTGCTCCAGCGCCCCTCCGCATCGCGCCGCCAAAGGCCGTGCTCCCAGGTTCCCACCCAGACATTCTCTTTCGAATCGCGGTAAAAACCGATCACGTTACCCTCCCGCACCGGATGGTCCGGCCTCCCGTCCCGGTCCAGCGAAAAAATACCCTGCCGTTCGGTGCCGATCCACATCACACCCTCCGGATCGCGGTACAGGGCCGTGATTTTCCCCTGTGCGCCCCCCGGCAAGGTGTACCACGGCTCGAAAGTCCCCGCCGCGGGGTCGTAACTATCTATCCTGCCACCCCGTGCCACGTACAGCACGCTGTCGTAACAGATGGCCGACACGCTTCCCTCGTACAGGGTCGTGAACTCGTCCCGGTGAAGGTCCAACCGGGCGACCCCGTCGGTACAGAGCAGATAGATATTGCCCCCGCTATCGCCGGTGATCCTCAGCACGTTGTTGCAGAACAGACTCTTCGGGTCGTCTTTGTCGAGGCGGAACGTTCTGATGTCGTTCCCGTTGTAAAGGTTGAGCCCTTCCCTCGTACCGATCCACACGAAACCGCGCGCGTCGATGTAGAGCGCATTGACCGACACCTGCGACAATCCGTTGTCCGGAGTCAGGTGCCGGAACGTGATGTTCCGGGCGGAGAGCGGCAGGACGGCCACCGCCGCGAACCATACCGGCAACAGCCTTTTCAGCGATAGTACTTTCAGCGATTTCGGCATAGGGAAAACATATCTTATATAACAAATATACCATTATTATGTAAAAATAAACCGTCCGGAGACCATTTTTAGTACACGAACCGTATCGTTTTCCGCTGTTTCTTCTGCCCGGTTTCCCGGAACAGGCGAGGTTTTCCCCGAAAAAAACACTATCTTACCCCGAAAACTGAGACTACGATGAAACCGCTTTTCGTCCCCCCCCTGCCGGCCGGCATTCCGGCCGCCGAACTGCCGGAAGTCATGGACACGTCCCGGCTGTCCTGGCACCCGATCGCCTCGGCCAACTGGGCTGAATACCCTTTCCGTCCGCAGGCCGCTTTCCGCATCGCCTACACCCCGGAAGGCTTCTGCCTCCATTTCCGGGTCGGGGAACCCGACCTGCGGGCCCGGTACGGAGAGGACAACGGATCGGTATGGACCGATTCCTGCGTCGAATTTTTCCTGCAGCCCACCCCCGACGGGCCCTATTACAATATCGAGTGCAACTGCATCGGCACCCTGCTGCTGGGCGTAGGGACCGGACGCCACGACCGCGTCCGCATTCCGGCCGGAGAACTCCGCGCCGCAGACCGCTACGCCTCGCTCGGGCGTACTCCCTTCGAAACCCGCCCGGCACAAGGTGCGTGGGAAGTGGCCCTTTCGGTTCCCTACGGGCTCTTTTCCCGGCATACGCTCGCTCCGAAACCGGGCGACACGATGCGAGGAAATTTCTACAAGTGCGGAGACGAACTGCCCCGTCCCCATTTCCTTTCATGGAACCCGATCCGTACTCCGCAACCCGACTTCCATCGCCCGGAATGGTTCGGAGAGATGATCTTCGGCTGAAATTCCGCATAAAAAGGCGGTTCAGATGATTTTGGACGATTAATGTACGATTTTATCCCCCCGGAACAGGTCGCCGTGCCTACTTTCGTACTCGGAAAAAAATCTCAGCAATCTTCAAAATCAACCTGTACACACTATGAAGGGACTCTCAAAACTTCTCGGTCTGTCGGTACTTCTGGCTGCCGGATGCGGTTCTCCCTCCGCCGACAAAGGGGACTTTATCGAAGAGAACGTAGCCCATGCGGCGCAGCAGCTCACCCTGCAGACCGACCTGATCGAACAGTCGGGACACGTGCTCAATCCCCGCACCACCCTACCCGACGGCAGCATCAGTTACGTGCCGATCGACGACTGGACGAGCGGCTTCTTCCCGGGCACCATGTGGTACATCTACCGACTCACGGACGATCCGAAATGGCTGCCGCTGGCCAAAAAGTACACCGAAGTCCTCGATTCGGTGCAGTACCTTACATGGCACCACGACGTAGGCTTCATGATCGGGTGCAGTTACCTGAACGGCTACCGCACTGATTCCGTACCGGCCTATAAGGATGTGATCGTGCAGGCGGCCCGTTCGCTGGCCACCCGTTACCGTCCAGGAGCCCGCACCATCCAGTCGTGGAACGTGGACCGGGGCTGGCAGGCCGAACGCGGATGGAAATGCCCGGTCATCATCGACAACATGATGAACCTCGAACTGCTTTTCGAAGCCTCGCGGCTCTCGGGCGACTCCACGCTGTGGAACGTCGCCGTCGACCATGCCAACACGACAATGGCCAACCACTTCCGGCCTGACAACAGCTGCTACCACGTGGTGGACTACGATCCCGAAACGGGGGCCGTACGGGCACGCCAGACCGCCCAAGGATATGCCGACGAATCGGCATGGGCCCGAGGACAGGCATGGGCCCTCTACGGGTACACCCTCTGCTACCGCTACACGAAAGACGAACGCTATCTGAAACAGGCTGAAAAGGTCGCCGGATTCATTTTCAACGACAAGAACCTGCCCGCCGATCTGGTTCCCTACTGGGACTACGACGCACCCGGCATCCCCAACGAACCGCGCGATGCCTCGGCGGCAGCCTGCACTGCCTCGGCCCTCTATGAACTGAGCACCTACGTACCGGACAAGGGCTACAAGGAGACCGCCGACAAAATCGTGGAAAGCCTCTCCTCGCCTGCCTACCGGGCTCCCATAGGAACGAACAACAATTTCATCCTGATGCACTCGGTAGGCAGCATTCCCCACGGGCAGGAGATCGACGTGCCGCTGAACTACGCGGACTATTACTATCTGGAAGCACTCCTGCGCAAACGTGAACTGGAGAAAAACGGGAAATTAGGATGAAACGCCGTATCCTGCCTCTCGTGCTGGGCGGTTGCGCTGCAGCCGCCCTTCCGGGTTGCGGTTCCGGCCCGGAGAAGACTGCCGGACCCAACGTGATCTACCTCTTCCCCGACCAGATGCGCAACCACGCCATGGCTTTCTGGGGCGAAGAGGGCTTCCGTGACCGGGTGGACTTCCGGCCCGATCCGGTCCACACCCCTATCCTCGACTCGTTCGCCCGGCAGGCGCTCGTACTCACCTCGGCCCAGAGCAACTGCCCGCTGAGCAGCCCCCACCGGGGCATGCTCCTCACGGGCATGTATCCCCACGAAAGCGGGATTCCGCTCAACTGCAACTCCTCACGGCCGATCTCCTCGCTGAAGGAAGACGCCGTCACCGTCAGCGACGTATTCAGCGGAGCGGGATACGACTGCGCCTACATCGGCAAACTGCACGCCGACTTCCCCACGCCGAACGATCCCCAGCGTCCCGGACATTACGTGGAAGACCGGATTCCCGCATGGGACGCCTACACCCCGGCCGAACGGCGCCACGGGTTCAACTACTGGTACTCCTACGGCACGTTCGACGTACACAAACGGCCCCACTACTGGGACACCGAAGGCCGCCGCCACGAAATCCGCGAATGGTCGCCCCGTCACGAAGCCGACCGGGCGATCGCCTATCTGCGCAACGAACACGGGGAGCGCAGCGGCGACAAGCCGTTCTTCCTGATGATCGGTATGAATCCGCCCCACAGCCCCTACCGTTCACTGGACGACTGCATGGAGCAGGATTTCGACCTGTACAGGGACATCCCGCTCGACAGTCTCCTGATACGTCCCAATGCCGATCCCCGCATGGAGAAGGCCGAATCGGCCCGCTACTACTTCTCTTCGGTAACGGGTGTCGACCGCGAATTCGGACGCATTCTGGCCACCCTGCACGAACTGGGACTGGACGACAACACGATCGTCGTCTTCACATCCGACCACGGGGAGACGATGTGCAGCCAGGGCACGGACGACCCCAAGAATTCGCCCTACGCCGAGTCGATGAACGTACCCTTCCTCGTGCGCTGGCCGGGCCGGATCGCCCCGCGCGTGGACGATCTGCTGCTCTCCTCGCCCGACATCATGCCCACCCTGCTGGGCCTGAGCGGACTGGGCGACCGGATTCCCGCCGCCGTCCAGGGCCGCGACTTTTCGTCCCTGTTCCTGGCCGATACGACCCGCAGCACCGTCCGCCCCGATGCGGCGCTCTATATCAAGAATATCGACGGAAAGACCGACTCCGCCGGGCTGGTACGCGACTACCTGCCCGTGGCACGCGGTCTGAAGACCGAATCCCACACGCTGGCCCTCTACCTCGATCCCGAAACCCTGCAACTCGACCATGCCTTGCTTTTCGACGACCGGAAAGACCCCTACCAGTTGCGGAATATTCCCCTTTCGGAAGACCCTGCCCTCACCGAACGGCTGCTCGCACGCCTGGCCGCCGAACTGGAAACGGTCGGCGACCCGTGGTACCGGGACCGGATACTGTCCGACCTGCTGCCGTACCGGTAATTCCGCAGGCATACGGAATAAAAAAGGGAGGAGGCACCCGTTAGACAGGTGCCTCCTCCCTTTTCATCGTCAATAAACCGCAATCAGTACAGTTCGACGAATTCGTAGCTGTTTCCGCACCCGTTCAGGAACCGGAGAAATTCCTCCCGGGCGATCACCACGGTAGCCGTATTGTCGTTCGGATGAAAACTGAGGCTCTCCTCCCGTTCCAGATTTTTGTCCAAAAACAGGTGCACGTGGTTTTCCGTGTCGTTGATCAGTCCGAAAGGAGATACCGAACCGGGCCTCAGGCCCAGATAACGCTCCATGCGCTGCTCAGAGGCGAACGACAGTTTTCCCTGCCTCAGCCGGTGCTCCAGATCGTGAATGGCCAGGCTCCGGTCGGCGTCGAACACTACCAGATAGTGCCTGTTTCCCTTGTGGTTCCGGAAAAAAAGATTCTTGCAATGACGCGATCCGTCGCGGTGCCAGTACTGCCGGGCGATCTCGATCGTCGGTGCCTCCGGATGATCGTAATACGTATACCGGATACCCGCCCGGTCGAGATAGTCGTAAACGACCCGTTTGCGATCCACTGTCTCTTCCATCACCGGTCCTGTTTCAGGTCCTCGTCTTCATCCTCCGCCGAGTAGGACCGTTTGAGTTTCACATCGTACAGATCGCTGCGACGGTCTTTCAGGTTGCGCACGCTGCCGTAGGTATGCAGTTCGCTCAACAGGTCGAGGTCGACGTCCGAAACGAGGATCATCTCCGTATTGGGCGTGGCCTCGGCCCGTTTGCCATCGGTGGGGAAAGCGAAGTCGCACGGCGTGAAAACCCCCGACTGTGCATACTGGATATCCATGTTATGCACCCGGGGCAGGTTTCCCACGCTGCCCGCAATCACCACGAAACACTCGTTCTCGATAGCCCGGGCATGGGCACACACCCTCACGCGCGAATAGGCGTTCTGCGTATCGGTCAGGAAAGGTACGAAGAGAATCTGCATTCCCTGCTCGGCCATGATGCGGGAGAGTTCGGGAAACTCCACGTCGTAGCAGATCTGCACGCCGATCTTCGCGCAATCGGTGTCGAACGTGCGGATCGTCCGGCCGGGCGACAGCCCCCAGCTCTTGATCTCGTCCGGCGTGACATGGATCTTCTCGTAGGTCTCGTAACTGCCGTCCCGGCGGCAGAGGAACCCCACGTTGTAGAGCAGGCCGTCCTTCTTGATGTAGGGCATGCTGCCCGTAATGATGTTGATATTGTAGCTGATCGCCAGATTGATGAAACGGTCGCGGATGCCCAGCGTGTATTTCGACAACTCCCGGATCGCCTCCGACTCGTCCTTGTCGTTGAAACCGGCCATCAGCGGCGCATTGAAATACTCCGGGAAAAGGATGAAATCGCTCTTGTACCCCGACACGGCGTCCACGAAGAATTCGACCTGTTCGAACAGTTCGTCCACGTCGCGGTAATTGCGCATCTGCCACTGCACGAGCCCCACGCGTACGGAGGTCTTCGGGGTGATGTACTCCTGCGTGGGGGGCGTGTAGTAGATGTTGTCCCACTGGAGCAGCGTGGCGTAGTGCTTCGACTCCTCGTCGTTGGGCAGATAGTTGGTCATCACCTTGCGCACATGGAAGTCGTTCGACAGCTGGAATGTAAGCACCGGATCGAAAATCTCCTTCATCTTCACCTTCTGGATATACTCCTTGGGACGCATCTTGTCGGCATACTTGTGGTAGTTCGGAATCCGGCCGCCGAACATGATCGCCTTCAGATTGAGGCTCTCGCATATCTCCTTGCGGTAATCGTACATCCGCCGTCCCAGCCTCAGCCCCCGGTAGTCGGGATGGATGAAGACCTCGATTCCGTAAAGAATGTTCCCGTTCGGATTGTGCGTATCGAAGGTTTCGTGTCCGGTCACCTTGTCGTACGTGTGGTCGTTCTTCACCAGATCGTAATCCACGATGATCGAAAGGGCGCACCCCACGATCCTGTCGTCCACCACCACCACGATCTGCCCCTCGGGGAAGATACGCAGCAGTTTGGCGATCTGCTTGCGGGTCCAGAACACGTCCGAACCGTCGGAGTACACCCGCGTGAAAGACTGCGAAAGTTCCTCGTAATCCTCCATCTGGAGATTACGTATCTGGACTTTGTTGATTTTCAAAGGATATTCCATGATTCCGTCGTTTAACGGCTGCAAATTTACAACATTTCGGCATAAATTGTCCCGCCCGGTCCTCCGAACCGCCCGGAGACCGGAAATTTATCGCCGGTTTTAACCAAAAGATAGAACAATCGGGGCAAAAACCGAAAACTGTTCACTTACAACACTGACAATAAACACCTTAAATGAAAAGCAAGCGATTTGCACAACCCCGGCAGACCCCCTATCTTTGAAAAAAACCGAAAACAACCGTTATATTATGACACTTACCCGACACCTGATGATCGTCCTGGGCTGCCTCTGTGCACTCCGGGCAACGGCTTCCGGCCAGGGCGAAAAGGTCGCCCCGACCGTAACGCCCGCCGTCTCCTACTTCATCCCCGGCACGGTCCGGCTGAACGAAGGCCCCTTGCTCGACCTGCAGCGGCAAGGCGAAAGATACCTGCTCCGGCTCCAGCCCGACTCCCTGCTCCACTTCGTGCGCACAGAGGCGGGTCTCGTCCCGAAAGCCAGACCCTACGGAGGCTGGGAGTCGTGCGACGTGTGGGGCGCAGGCCCCCTGCGGGGCGGTTTCGTAGGCTACTACCTCTCCGGACTGGCCCTAATGTACCGCACCACCGGCAATCCCCTTCTGCTCGAACGCCTGCGCTACACGCTGGCCGAACTCGACACCTGCCGCCGGGCCGGAGGCGACGGATACATCATGGGCATCCGCAACGGAAGGGCCCTGTTCCGCGATGTGGCCGCAGGAAAAATCAAAACGGACAACCCCACCGTCAACGGTTCGTGGGCCCCTCTCTACCTGATCGACAAGACAATGCGCGGACTGGCCATCGCCTATGTCACCTGCGGCGAGGAACGGACCCTCACCCTGCTTACCGGACTGGCCGACTGGTTCGGCCGGGAAGTGATCGACCGCCTCGACGACGACCAATTGCAACGCCTGCTCATTTGCGAACACGGCTCGATCAACCTCTCCTATGTGGAAACCTACGCACTCACGGGAGACAAACGCTACCTGGAATGGGGACGCAGGCTCCACGACCGGGCCATGTGGGAACCTCTCTCGCAAAACCGGGACATTCTGCTGGGCTGGCATGCCAATACCCAGATACCCAAATTCATCGGTTTCGAACGCTACTATGCCTTCACGGGCGACGAACGGTTCGACCGGGCGGCCCGCGCCTTCTGGGAGATCGTCACCGGCCGACATTCGTGGGTGATCGGCGGCAACAGTGCCGGCGAATTTTTCTTTCCCGTCGGAGAGTTCGAAAAGAAGATGCTTTCGGGCGGCGGTCCCGAAACCTGCAATTCGGCCAACATGATGCGTCTGACCGAAGCCCTGTTCGCCTACACGCCTACGGCCCGCATGGCCGATTTCTACGAACGGGTGCTGCTCAACCACATTCTTCCGGCCTATGATCCGCAGAGGGGCATGTGCTGCTATTTCACACCCATGCGGCCGGCCCACTACCGCATCTACGGCTCCGAGGAGGGCTCCTTCTGGTGCTGCAACCAGTCCGGACTGGAGACACCCGCCAAACTCACCCGCTTCGTATTCACCCGGCAGGGAGACGACCCGATGGTCAATCTCTTCGTACCCGCCACCCTCGAATGGAAAGAGCGGGGCATGCGGCTCGAACAGCAGGCTTCGATGCCCGAATCGGGACGGGTCGTTCTCCGGTTCCGTCCCGGAAACAGCCGGGACGTCCGGCTGCTCGTACGGCGTCCCGGCTGGGGGGAAAAGGCCGCTATCCGGGTCAACGGCCGGACCGTCGTCCCGACGGTCGGCCGCAACGGTTACTGGGAGATCGAGACACGCTGGAAAAAGGAAAACACGATCGAAATCGACTTCCCTCTGCAACTGCGCACCGAACCGCTGCCCGGTTCCGACCGCTACGCCGCCCTTCTTTACGGCCCCTACGTGCTGGCCGGACGCATGGGTACCGAAAATCTGCCCGCCTCCTTCTGGGCCGGCATCGACAACATCGCGCACAACAAAATCCCCGTTCCCGACCGGAGTGTCCTTCCGGCCGGAGAGCCGCCCCTGCGGCATATCGTCCGCCGGAGCGAACGTCCGCTTACGTTCGGTATCGACGCCCCCGGCTACGGGCAGGTCTCGATCGAACCCTTCTACCGCATCCACTTCGAACGATACACCCTCTACTGGCCATTGGGCACGGCGCCGGAAGAGTGATCCCCTTACCTCTACGTAAAACAGCCGGAGCGGAACCCCGAAAAGGGTTCCGCTCCGGCTGTTTTACGTAGAAGGTCAATACAGATGCTCGTCCGCCGAGGCGATCTCCTCGCGGGTGATCTTCCTGCGGTTCATCGCCCGCCATGCATACCAGATATAGGCCGCCACGAACGGAATCAGCACCGAAACGATACTCATGGCCGTCAGGGTAAACTCGCTCGACGAACTGTTGTAGATCGTAAGCGAACTCTGCATGTCGGACAGCGAAGGATAGTAGGCGGTATCGTTATATCCGGCCAGCAGGAAAAGGCACACGACCGTCACCACCGTCCCGGACCCGCTCCACCAGATTCCCTGCGTACTGCTCTCTTTCCGCAGATCGCGCACGATTCCGGTCAGTACGGCCAGTACTCCCGCCGTGAGCGCCACGAAAAGGAGCGGCATCGCCAGCAGATTGTGCCAGTATTTATAGGGCTCCACAGAGATCGTTCCCGTGGCCGGATCGACCGCCCACCCGTCTGAAAGCAGGATGCTCACCAGAAAAAGCAGGAAGCAGAGGACAAACGGAACCCCGTTGAACCAGAGCTGACGGCGCGAACGGGTACGGATCGACTTGTCGTCAATCGTATTGAGAAAATACTGCGCCCCCAGGACCCTCGACAGGAAGAGCACGGCCAGCCCCAACGCCCAGTTGCGGTAGTCGGCCAGTGCGTCCAGCCCCCTCCACGGGGTCGTCCACTGCGAAATAGTGGTATCGCCACCCACGTTTGCCAGATTGAGCCGGTTCACCGTGAAATTGGCCCCCGTAAAGAACGTGCCCACAGCCACGCCCAAAAGCAGGGCACCCAACACGCCGTTTATCATCAGAAACCATTCGTAAGTCTTTTCCCCGAGGAAATTGTCGGCCTTGCGGCGGAACTCGTAGGCCACGGCCTGGATGACGAAGACGAGCAGGATCAGCATCCACACGTAGAACGCACCGCCGAAACTGGTGCTGTAAAAGAGCGGGAACGAGGCGAAAAAGGCGCCCCCGAAGGTGACCAGCGTGGTGAAGGTGGTCTCCCACTTGCGTCCCAGCGCATTGACGATCATATCCCGTTCCATACCGCTCTTTCCCACCGTGTAGAGCATGCCCTGCCCTCCCTGCACGAAGAGCAGGAAGACCAGCAGGCCGCCCAGCAGGGAGATCAGAAACCACCAGTAATGTTGTAAAAGCACATAGGTATCCATAACGTGTTCGCTCTTATTCGTTCGCATTCGTTTTATCCCCGGCCGATGAGGTCACAGTTCCGGCCTCCGGCGAAAGGTCTTCGGGACCGTTGAGTATCTGCCGTCTCATAATCATGACCTCGGCGACCAGCAGCGTAGTGAAGAGGGCCACGAAAAGGAAGAAGGTCACCATCACCGACGTGGAGTCGATCCTCGACACGGCCGCCACCGTGGGCAGCAGGTCCTGGATAGTCCACGGCTGGCGCCCGAGTTCCGCCACGATCCACCCCGCCTGCGAGGCGACATAAGCCAGCGGAATCGACCACAGCAACACCCACAGCCACCAGCGCCGGGATTCGATACGCCCCTTCTTCAGCAGCCACAGCGTGAAGAGGAACGAAAGGATGAAGAAAACCCCGGCCCCCACCATCACGCGGAAACTGTAATAGACCAGCGGTACGTTGGGCACCACCTCGTCGGGCGAGGAGAGATAACCGTAACCGAAATAGCGGAAATACTCTTTGTGGAACGCCTTTCCTTCCGGCGTCTGCGGGTCGAACTTGGCCAGCACCTCCCGCATCGCTTCGCGGTCGCCCGCCTGTTTCGCCTGGCGGTAACGGGCCAGTTCACCGATGGCTACCCGGCCCCGTTCGATCTTCTCCTGCGTGGAGATCATACCTCGCTCCGGATTGCCGTTCACCAGATCGTTGATCCCGGCCACATAGGCATCCGCATCACGGTAACTCATCAACGAAAGCATGCGGGGAATTTCGATGTTCAACCATCCCGCCTTCTCTTCCACGGCACGCTCCGCTTCGGGTTTCAGGACGCTGATCACCGTCAGCGGGGCCCCTTTCTGTCCGTGGTAGAGCGCCTCCATGGCCGCCAGCTTCATGGGTTGCGTGCGGGCGATCTGCACGCCCGACCCGTCGCCCGTGGCCGCAGCGACCAGTGCGAAAACGAGCCCGAACACCGAAGCCACCGCCATGCTCCGCCGGGCCATCTGCCGTTCACGACCCCGGAGCAGGAACCATGCGCTGATTCCCACCACGAAAACGGCCGCCAGCATATAGCTCGAAGTGACCGTATGGAAAAACTTGTTCATCGCCACCGGTGAAAAGAGCACGTCCCAGAACGAGGTCATCTCGTTGCGGGCCGTCTCCACATTGAAAGTCATGCCCACCGGATACTGCATCCAGGCGTTGGCCACCAGAATCCAGAGCGCCGAAAGGCTGGCCCCCACGGCCGTCAGCCACGTAGCCGTCAGGTGGAACCCTTTCGACACCTTGTTCCAGCCGAAGAACATCACGGCGATGAAGGTACTCTCCAGAAAGAAGGCCATGATTCCTTCGATGGCCAGCGGCGCCCCGAAAATATCCCCGACGAAATGGGAGTAGTTGGACCAGTTGGTCCCGAACTCGAACTCGAGGATGATCCCCGTGGCCACGCCGATAGCGAAGTTCACACCGAAAAGCCGCATCCAGAACTTGGTCGTCCGTTTCCAGAATTCGTCGCCCGTGCGGTAATAGATCGTCTCCATGATGGCGACGATAAAGCCCAGCCCCAGCGTAAGGGGCACGAAAAGCCAATGGTAGATGGCCGTCATGGCGAATTGGGCCCGCGACCAGTCCACCACGCTCATCCAGTCGGCAGCAGATAGCATCATTGCTCGTTACGGTTTAGTGGTTAATTGCTCCAGCACGTAATCGCTGCGCTCCTCGGGCGTGAAATGCCCCAGCACGTCGGGGAAAAAAAAGAGTTTCAGCACGGCGAACATGATGAAGAGTTTCAGCAGAATCACGGCCCAAAGCGTGCGTCCGAGGGTCATTCCCCGGAAACCGTCCCGGTAGAAGCGATACACCCGGACTATGACGTTTTCCTGTGCCATGTCGTCTGTCTGTTTTGTCCAAAAATAGAAACTTTTTCAACACAAACAAAGCCAAAGAAAGAGGACGGAGCGGAAAAACTTCCGCCCCGTCCTCTTTTGGCATAAATAGGTCCTCCGAAAAATTACCGTATCTCCTTCGCGGCTTTTTTCCGATCCGCCCGGGTTTGGCGCGTAGCCTTTTCATAGACGGAATCGTACACCTTCATATCCTTCTCGCGCAGCGTATTTTCACCGCGGCCGCCGCCCAGCGCATGGTAGAGGTTCACCACCGCCTCCATCCGCTGATAATCGTCCTGCACACCCGAAAGTTGTGCACTCAAAAGCGACTGCTGGGCCGTAATCACCTCCAGGTAGGTGGCCGATCCGATCTGCATCAACTCCTTGGTATAGTCCACCGACTTCTCCAGCGAGGATATCTGCTGATCGCGCCATACGCCCTTGTCGTCCGCCGTCTTGTACTGGTAGAGGGCATTGCTGACCTCCGAACCGGCATTCAGCAGCGCATACTGGAACGCCAGACGGGCCTCCTCCTGCTGGGCTTTGGCCACATTGAGCCGTGCCCGGTTGGCGCCCTTGGCGAAAAGAGGCTGCACGAGCGACGCGGTAGCCGTGGCGATCATCTTACCGGGATTGATTACCATCGAACCGGCATCGTTGGTCCATCCGAAAGCTCCCGTCAGCGAAAGTCCGGGGTAGAACGAAGCACGGGCCACATTGGTATTGGCATAAGCCGCAGCCAACGCCATTTCGGCCTGTTTCACGTCCGGACGATTCGACAGCAGCTGGACGGGAATCCCCGCAGCCAACCGGTCGGGCAGCCGCTGTTCTTCGATCGTGCCGCGGTCGATCGCCTGCGGCGTCTGGCCGAGCAGGATCGAGAAAGAGTTCTCCGTCTCCCGGATACTCTGCTTCAGATCGGAGAGGGAAGCCACCACTGAGAAGTAGTTGGCCTCGGCCTGTACAACGCCCGCTTCGTTGGTCATACCGGCCGACTTGAGCGATTTCATCATCTCCACCGTGAGCTTCAGGTTCTCGGCCGTCTCCTCGCTGATCGAGAGCTGGCGGTCGAGCATCAGCAGCGTGTAATAGAGATTGGCGACCGTAGCGATCACCTGCGTCCGGACACCCTGGCGCCCGGCTTCGCTCTGCAACAGGGCGGCCTTGGCTCCCCGTTTCGAGTTCAGCAGTTTGCCGAAAAGGTCCACCTCCCAACTGGCCGACAGAGGCAGTTGGTACGTCCACGTGGCCTTCCTCTTGTCGAAGCTCGCCACCGTTCCGCTGGGGGCCAGCGAGAAGCCCGGGGCAAATGCCGAACGGGCCGAGGTCAGCTGGGCCTGCGCTTCCTTCACGCGCAGGATGGCCGTCTGCAGATCAATGTTGTTATCGAGCCCCTGCTGAATCAGTTTCTGCAACTTGGCATCGGTGAAAACCTCCTGCCAGGGCAGATTGCCCATGTTCGTCGTATCGCCGCGCAGGGTGTCGTTCACCGAAACGGTATCGCGGTAGAGCCCCTGCACCTTCATGTCGGGGCGCTTGTAGGGCCGGTAGATGTTACAGCCGCTCAGCACCACGGTCACGGCCAACACGGCCGTCACCCCCGCATATCTTTTCATTCCCATAATCTTTTTCATCGTTTGTTACTGTTACTCTTCGACATAACCCTTGAACTCGGCATCCACCTCGCTCGAATCGGGATCGTTCCACTGGATCGGTTTCACCCGCTCCTGCAGATACTGGAAGGCCACGAACAGAGTGGGCACGATGAAGATCTGGCAGATCATACCGATCAACATACCGCCCACGGCTCCAGCACCCAGCGTGCTGTTACCGTTGGCACCCACGCCTTTGGCGAACATCAGCGGCAACAGTCCGACCACCATGGCCAGCGAGGTCATCAGGATAGGCCGCAGACGGGCCGCCGCACCCAGCATGGCCGCCCACGAAAGGGTCATTCCCATCTTGCGCCGGTCGAGCGCGAACTCCACGATCAGGATGGCATTCTTGGCAAGCAGACCCATCAGCATGATCAGCGAGATCTGGAGGTAGATATTGTTCTCCAGCCCCATCATCCGGGCGAAGAGGAAGCTGCCCACCAGACCGAACGGAATGGAAAGAATCACGGCCAGCGGCAGAATGTAACTTTCGTACTGGGCGCTCAGCAACAGGTACACGAACACGAGACAGAGGACGAAGATGATCGCCGTCGTGCTCGTACCGGTGCTCTGCTCCTCACGGGTCATGCCCGAATATTCGTAACTGTATCCGAACGGCAGCGTTTCGCGGGCCACCTCCTCGATCGCGGCGATCGCCTCGCCCGAAGAGTAGCCGTCGGCCGGCGCACCGTTCACGTTCATGGAGGTGAACAGGTTGAACCGGTTGATATTGTCCGGACCGTACACCTTGCGCAGGGTCACGAACTGGGTGATCGGCGCCATCTCGCTGCCGTTGCGCACCTTGATGCTGTTGAGCGTCTCGGGGTTGATACGGAACGAGGGATCGGCCTGGATCATCACACGGTAGAGCTTACCGAAACGGTTGAAGTTCGACGCGTAGATACCGCCGTAGTAACCCTGCAACGTGGTCAGAATGTCGCTCGGACTGAGTCCCGCCTGCTTACACTTGGCGGCGTCGATGTCCACCATGTATTGCGGGAAGGTCGGGTTGAACGAAGTCTGTGCCGACGCGATTTCGGGACGTGCCTGCAAAGCGGCGAGGAAATTGTTCGCCACCTCGAAGAAGTCGTCCAGGCTGCCGCCCGTACGGTCCTGAAGGTTGAACTCGAAACCGTTGGTGATACTGTAACCGGGAATCATCGGGGGCGAGAAGAGCAGTACCCGCGCATCCTTGATCGAGTGCAGAGCCTGCATGTAAAGCATACCCACCACCGAGTTCACGTCCATTCCCTCGCCCTCGCGCTCTTCGAACGGTTTGAGCTTACCGATGATCGTACCGTAGTTGCTGCCCTGGCCGGCCAGGAAACTGTATCCCGTGATCGTGGTGCGGCTCAGCATGGCGGGATGCGATCCTACCAGGCTGTCCACCTGTTTCATCACGGCCTGCGTCCGTTCCTGCGACGTTGCGGGCGGAAGGTCCACCACAGCGAAGATCGTACCCGTATCCTCGTTGGGCACCAGACCGGTCGGGGTGGTCTTCATCATCAGCATCAGCACCACGATACTCAGAGCCACCGTTCCGAACGACATCCAGCGGTGATGGATGAAGAAAAGCACGCCGTTCTTGTACTTCTTCAGGGTCGTTTCATAAGCCGCATTGAACGACATGTGGAAACGGTCGATCAGAGAGGGCTTCTTGCCGTCCTCCTTCTGATGCGGTTTCAGCAGCACGGCACACAGCGCGGGGGTCAGCGTCAGGGCGTTCAGCGCCGAAATGCCGATGGCGAAGGCCATCGTCAGACCGAACTGGCGGTAGAAGGTACCCGACGTACCGGACATGAAGCTCACCGGGATGAATACGGCCATCATCACCATCGTGATGGAGAGGATGGCGCCCGAAAGTTCGCTCATGGCGTCGATCGAAGCCTTTTTGGCCGAAGTGTATCCCTGGTCCAGTTTGGCGTGGACACCTTCGACCACCACGATGGCATCGTCGACCACGATCGCAATCGCAAGGATCATGGCGCACAGGGTCAGCAGGTTGACACTGAACCCGATAATGTAGAGCAGGAAGAAGGTACCAATCAGAGCCACCGGGATGGCGATGGTCGGGATCAGCGTGGAGCGGAAGTCCTGCAGGAAGACATACACCACGAGGAACACCAGAATAAATGCCTCGATCAGCGTCTTGATCACCTCGTGGATCGACGCGAAGAGGAAGTCCGTGGTATCCATCATGATCTCGATCTTCATGCCGGGAGGCATCTGCCGCTGAATCTCCTCGAGCTGAACCTTGATGTCGGCCACGATCTCCGTGGCGTTCGACCCGGCCGTCTGGAAGATCATACAGGTCACACCCGCATGTCCGTTGATCGTATTGTCGAAACCGTAGGTCAGACGCCCCAGCTCCAGCGTGGCGATGTCCTTCAGGCGCAGCACCTCACCGTCCGAAGTGGCCCGGATCACGATATCCTCGAACTCCTGTTCGGACTGGAGACGTCCCCGGTACTTCATCACGTACTGGAACGACTGGTTGCCCTGTTCGCCGAACTGACCGGGAGCGGCCTCGATATTCTGCTCCGAAAGGGCGGCGATCACATCGGTCGGCATCAGGTTGTACTGGGCCATCACGTCCGGCTTGAGCCAGATACGCATCGAATAGTCGGAACCCATCACCATCACGTCGCCCACACCGTTCACACGCTTGATGATCGGCACGAGGTTGATGGAGGCGTAGTTCTCGATGAATTTCAGATCGTACCGGTCGTCGGGGCTGTATATCGAGAAGCCCATCAGCATACTGGTCTGACGCTTGGAGGTAATCACACCCACCTTCGTCACCTCGGCAGGCAGCAGGCTCTGGGCCTTGGCCACACGGTTCTGCACGTTCACCGCCGCCATGTCGGGATCGGTTCCCTGTTTGAAATAGACCTGAATTTCGGCGCTACCGGTATTGGTAGCCGTCGAAGTCATGTAATCCATGTCCTCCACACCGTTGATCTCCTCCTCCAGAGGGGCGATCACGGAGTTCAGCACGGTCTGGGCATCAGCACCGGTATAAGTCGTGGACACGCGCACCGTCGGAGGTGCAATGTCCGGATACTGCATGACAGGCAACGATACGAGGCCCAAAATACCCAGTATGACGATTATCACGGAGATAACCGTCGAAAGGACGGGACGGTTAATAAATTTATCTAATCTCATAATTCTCTTTCTGTAATTATTTTACCGATCATACCGTTCAACGGAACAGTACGCCCTATTCGGCGGCCTCCCCTGCTTTCCCGGCCTCTGCGGCAGGCTGCACAGCGGCGGCTGCACCTTTCTCCACAGGCTGAATCTTCATGCCCTCGCGCAGCGAAACCACACCTTCAACCACGATCTTTTCGCCGGGATTCAGACCGCCCGTCACCACATATTCCGCACCGTTGTCAACCGGAGATATCTGAATCTCACGCGTAGACACGGTGGCGCTGTCGGTCACCACATACACGAACTTCTTGTCCTGCAATTCGAAAGTGGCTTTCTGGGGCACCGTCAAAATCGAATCCATCTGCATGGGAACCAACACGTTACCCGTTCCGCCGCTACGCAGGATATTCTTGTCGTTGGGGAAAGTGGCCCGGATCGAAGCGGCACCCGTGCTCTTGTCGATCACGCCGCTCAGCGTCTCGACACGTCCCTTGGCGGGATAGATCGAACCGTCGACCAGCTTGAGCTGCACCTCGGGCATCGCGGCGAGCAACTCCTTCACCGTACCGCCGTTCCGCACGAACTTGAGCAGGTCTTTCTCGGTCATCGAGAAGTAAACGTACATCTTGGAGATATCCGATACCGTGGTCAGCGGCTGTGCCGACGAAGCGCTCACCAGCGCTCCCACCCGGTAGGGGATCGTTCCCACCACGCCGGCCGAAGGACTGGCCACGGTCGTGAACTCCAGATTCTGACGGGCGGAAATCAACTGGGCCTTTGCCTGGGCCAGCTGAGCCTCGGCCGTGCGCAGATTGTTCTGGGCGGTCAAAAGATCGTATTCCGAAATGATATTCTTGTTATACAGGTCCTGTTTGTTGTTCAGCGTCAGTTTCGAAGTAGCCACAGCAGCTTCGGACATCTTCACGGCAGCCTCGGCAGAGCGCACGGCAGCCTCATACTGCACCTTGTCGATCAGAAAGAGCGCCTGCCCTTTTTTCACCACCGCACCTTCATCCACACACAGCTTGGTGATGTAACCGCTCACCTGGGGACGAATCTCCACGTCCTGCATACCCTGAATGGAGGCAGGATAGGAGGTGTTCAGACTCACCGAAGTGGGCTCCAGCGTCTGTACCGCATAGGCTTTCACACCGCCCATGCCCATTCCCCGCTGGTTCCCACCGCAGGAGACCGCGGCCAGCGCCATCGAAGATAAAACCATCACACGGGCGAGCGAACCTGTCACTCCCCGCACGTTTCCGTTCCGTTTGCTTAAAACTCTTCTACTCATACTATTTGATCTTGAACGTTACATTCACTCTTTTGAACGGGCAAATTTAGTATTTATTTCGCAGATAAATACTCTTTTACATCCGGCGGTACCCGGAACGTACTGAAAGTTTTCCGAAAACCGGTTCTCAAAACACACTGGTTTCCAAATATATGCCAAAAAGGTCGTCGGATAATATATTTTTCAAAAAAAATTGAAAGTTTTCTGTACTTTTTTCAGAAACGCCCCGTCCGCCCTCCCCGGAAAGCATCGGAAGGGAGAAAACCCGGAAAAATTTTCTATCTTGTGTCGTTTTTCCGCTCCGGCGGACCCCAAAAACGCAAACCGATGACAACCGGACAATTCGAACTCTTTCTCTGGATCATGATCGCCCTCGCCGCGGTCGTTTTCGTGGCGCTCTATTTCGTCAAGGCGGGATACGGCATGTTGCGCGACGGGCGCTGGGGACCGAAGATCGACAACCGGGTGGGATGGATCGTGATGGAAGCGCCCGTTTTCGTGGCCATGACGCTGCTGTGGTGGTTCTCCGACCGCCGGGACGATGCGGTGCGGCTCGTCTTTTTCGGGCTGTTCCAGCTCCATTACCTGAACCGGGCCTTCGTCTATCCGCTGCTGATCCGCACGCCGAGCCCCATGCCCCTAGGCATCGTCACGATGGGCGTGGTGTTCAACGTACTGAATGCCTGTATGCAGGGCGGATGGATATTCTATTTCTCACCGGAGGGGGCCTATCCGCTTTCATGGCTCGGTTCGCCCCAATTCCTCGCCGGCACCCTCCTCTTTTTCGCAGGCATGGCGATCAACCTCCACTCCGACCATGTCATCCGCCACCTGAGAAAGCCGGGCGACAGGAACCACTACCTGCCCCGCGGCGGATTTTTCCGCTACGTCACCTCGGCCAACTATTTCGGAGAGATCGTCGAATGGACGGGATTCGCCGTTCTGACCTGGTCGCTGGCGGGAACGGCCTTCGCCGTATGGACGTTCGCCAACCTCGTTCCCCGGGCCAACACCATCTGGCACCGTTACGGAGAGATGTTCGGAGAAGATATGCGCGGGAAAAAACTGAAACGGGTGATACCTTATATATATTAAAATAAAAAAACGGGGCCGGATACGTCCGCCACGATCATACAAATACGTCAATCCTGACCGGTACGGCCGGCAGGCAAAAAGGATAAGGCATGAAGGATTCGCTACTTTTCACGGAGGGGAAGATCGGCCCCCTCAGACTGCGCAACCGGACGATCCGGGCCGCCGCATTCGAAGGCATGTGTGCAGGAAACGGCCCCACACAATTGCTCTACGACTACCACCGCAGCGTAGCGGCCGGAGGAATCGGCATGACCACGCTGGCCTACGCTTCGGTCACACGCAACGGTCTTTCGTTTCCGCACCAGCTCTGGATGCGGCCGGAAGCGGTGCCGGGACTGCGGCGCATCACAGACGCCATCCATGCCGAAGGCGCGGCAGCCTCGATTCAGATCGGCCACTGCGGCAATATGTCTAAACCGGGTATGGCGGGTGAAACGCCCGTCTCCGCCTCTTCGGGATTCAACCTCTATTCGCCCACGTTCGTGAGGGGGCTCCGGGCCTCCGAACTGCCCGAAATGGCGAAAGCCTTCGGACAGGCCGTCCGCCTGGCACGCGAAGCGGGTTTCGACGCAGTGGAGGTGCATGCCGGACACGGGTACCTTATCAGCCAGTTCCTTTCGCCCTATACCAACCGACGCCGGGACGAGTACGGAGGTCAGCTCGGAAACCGCATGAAATTCATGCGCATGTGCATGGACGAAGTGATGGAGGCGGCGGGCGGCGATATGGCCGTGCTGGTGAAAACCAACATGCGGGACGGTTTCCGGGGAGGGCTCGAAATCGACGAGTGCCTCGAGGTGGCCCGGGCGCTGGAAGCCTCGGGGGCCCACGCGCTGGTACTCAGCGGCGGATTCGTGAGCAAGGCCCCGATGTACGTCATGCGGGGAGAGATGCCGATCCGTTCGATGACATGGTACATGCATCCGTGGTGGCTGCGCTGGGGCGTGCGGATGGTCGGACGGTGGATGATTCCCTCGGTGCCCTTCAAAGAGGCCTATTTCTACGAGGATGCGCTCCGTTTCCGCGAGGCGCTGAAACTGCCGCTGGTCTATGTGGGCGGCCTCGTATCGCGCGAAAAGATCGACATGGTACTCGACTCGGGATTCGAATTCGTAGCGATGGCGCGGGCCCTGCTCAACACGCCGGATTTCGTGAACCGCATGAAGGCCGGAGAGGCGTGCTGCGACTGCGGGCACTCCAACTATTGCATCGCCCGGATGTACTCGCGCGAAATGGCCTGCCACAAACACCTGAACGACCTGCCCGGCTGCCTGAAACGGGAAATCGAGCGGTTGGAAGGCAAATAAAACGGATAACAACATGAAAGAGACGGAATTCTCTCTCCGACGACGGGCGCTGGTCACGGGAGCCAGTTCCGGAATCGGCCTCGAATATGCCCGGCAACTGGCGGCGCGGGGCTTCGACCTGCTGCTGGTGAGCAACCAGGAGGCCGAACAGCAACACGTGGCCTCGGAACTGGCCGGACGGTACGGGATCGACGCCCGGCCGCTCTGCATGGACCTCTCGCGCAGGGAAGCCGCCGAAGAGTTGTACGGATACTGCGAACGGGAGGGTATGGAGATCGAGATACTGATCAACAACGCGGGCATCTTCTTTTTCGACGACGTCGTCGAGGTGAACACCTCCCGGCTCGAAACGATGACGGGCCTACACATGGCCACCCCCACCCTGCTCTGTCACCTGTTCGGCAGAGCGATGAAACGGCGGGGACACGGCCACATCCTCAACATGGCTTCGATGGCGGCTACGTTCGCGGTGCCCGGCATCGCGGTCTATGCGGCCAGCAAAAGCTACCTGAAAATCTTTTCGAAAGCGCTGTACAACGAACTGTACGACTACGGAGTTACCGTAACGGCCGTCTGTCCGGGCGCCGTAGCCACCGATCTCTATGGGCTTCCGCCCCGACTCCAGCGGCTGGGCATCCGGCTGGGCATCCTGATGCGGCCCGAACGACTGGCACGGAAAGGACTGCGGGCGATGTTCCGCGGGAAACGGTGCGTCATGCCGGGGGCGATCAACCGGCTGTTCGTCCTCATCCCGCCGCTGATTCCCTCCCCGCTGGTACGGTGGATCAAACGTCACGCAGGATTTTACCGCTATGGAAGATAAGAAACCGCATACCGCAGGAACGGACACCTCTCCCGCCGGGACCGCCCGCCCCGGAAGAACGGATGTTCCCGAACCGGCATCCGGCAGGGCGGCAACCTGCATACCGTCCTCTCCGGCAGGACCCTCGTCCGGCTCTGAGAGGGAAGGCTGGTATGTGGTGACCGGAGCGAACGCCGGTATGGGCCGGGCCCTGGCCGAGGAGCTGGCCTCCTTAGGGAAACGGGTCGTCATGGCCTGCCGCAGCATGGAGCGGAGCATGCCCGTCCGGGACGAAATCGCGACCGCGACTGAAAACCCGGACATCCGGCTGCTGCCGCTCGACCTCTCCTCGTTCGGTTCGATCCTTGCTTTCGCAGGGAGACTGGAAAGCGACGGAATCGCCGTACAGACCTTAGTCAACAACGCAGGAGTGATGAACGGAGAGTTTCGCACCACGGCGGACGGACTGGAGCAGACCATAGGAGTGAACTACACCGGCACCTGGCTGCTGACCCGTCTGCTGCTGCACCGCATGGGGCCCGGAAGCCGGATCGTGAACACCCTCTCCTGCACGTGGCGCATCGGCCGGCTGGGCTGCGACCCGCTGCGGCCCGAGGCCGAAAACTACTCCCGTTTCGGAGCCTATTCCCGTTCGAAACTCGCCCTGTTGCTCTTCACGCTGGAACTGGCCGACCGGATGAAGGAACGCGGTATCGGCGTCTGGGGCGCCGACCCGGGGGTGGTGAGCACGGGGATGATTACGATGGGCCGCTGGTTCGATCCGCTGGCCGATCTTCTCTTCCGGCCGCTGATCCGCACGCCCCGGCAGGGTGCCGACACGGCCCTGTGGCTGGCACTCGGAGGTGCGGCACCGGAAGGAGCCATCTATTACGCCGGCCGCCGTCCGAAACGACTCCCCCGGCGGGTGACCGGCTCACCCTGCCGCCGCACGCTGTGGGAGGAAACGGAACGGCTGGTCCGGGAAAAAACCGGTCTCGAAGAGATCTAAACGACACCATACCATGAAAAAAACATCTATTCCGGCCTTGCTGCTGATGTTATCGGTCACGGCCGCGGCCCAGGAGGCCAAGACACCGAAAGAGGTGGAGGGGACGACGGTGAAAACGGTCGTCATCCGCGACACACAGAACAATCCCCTGCCCCTGCCCGAATTCGGGAAGAAGAACCTGCTGATCTTCTATGTCGACCCCGACCACTACAAACAGAATGAGGAGTTCGTGGATTACCTGACGAAAAATCCGGTGGAAGGTCCCACACTGCGGGGTTACGGGGTGACCAACCTCAAGGACGCCCCCCTGCTGCCCAACAGCGTGCTCCGCGCCGTGATGCGTTCCAAGCAGAAATCGACCGGAGCGGCCATCTACACCGATCCCGACCACAGCCTGCGCGACGGATGGAATCTGGGCGACTGCAACAACAAGTTCGTCGTCCTGCTGGTCAGCCGGAACGGCGTGATCGACTTCTTCCGCTACGGGGATTTCACCGAACAGGACAAAAAGGATTTCTTCCGGGTCATCGAAAAATACAGGGCCGAAGAGAAGAAATAGGCCTACGAAACCAAATACGCGGAAACGGCAGACCGTTTCCGCGTATTCTTCATCCTGAGGGTCCGGCCTGAAGGGACGCCGGAAAGGCAGATACCGGACCTTGCCCGTCTCCGAACGGTTTTTCCGGAAAACCGTGTTTTGATTTCTCCCTTTTTTTCGCTATATTTGTCCGAAGTACAGTTTCCCGGCGGCGGCACTGCACAATTCTTGCGGTCGATTCTCCGACCCTCGCGCACGAGCCCGCCCCGTTTCCGGGACGATCAGCTCTACATGCTCGGTGCCGCACGCGGAAAGTTCTGCGGGATATTGCCGTATCCCCCTTTCCGGAGAAAAACGGGATGCCCTGACTTCGAACGAAGAGACGAAAAACAGAGACAGGCTATGACATTACACGAATTACTGACACTGCCCACGAAACGGATCGTGGAGCATTTCCGCCGCAAATATCCGCAGATCGCCGCATTGGCCGACGAGTCGCCCGACGCAGAGTCGTTCCGCGACGGACTCCGCCGCTGCCTGGACGAAAGGAACGGGGAGCGACCAACCCCGGCCCGGGAGGCCGAAGTACACCTGCGCCGGCTGCTCGAGGCGGAGGGGACGACCGTAACCGACCTTTCGACCGGCGAGAAGGTACCTTGCCGTACGCTCGCCCTGCTGCGGGGAGCGCTCCGGGGCGAAGAGACCCATCCGGATTTCATGCTGGAGATGACCGAACTGTTCCGGCAGCTGGAAGGGCATGAATATCCCGTTCCTAACCGGATCGCCGTGGCCCGGGAAGCCGGACGCTGGGTTTCGGGGCTCGACCCGCAGGTGCGGGCCGTGCGGGAGCGGAACAAGGAACGGATCATCGACCTGCTGATCGAAAAAGTGGAGCACAGGACGGGCACCCAAAGCCGGTTCGTTTTCCCGGAGGGTCTCTCCCGGGAGGAGAAACGCGAAACGATCGGCCGGTGGTGGAACGACCACCGTTTCCACCTGGCGATGGCCGTGCGTTCCCCCCGTGAACTGAACCGCATGCTGGGCGGATCGCTCTCCCGCGAGACGATGGAACTGCTGCAGGAGGCCCGGCACAAGGAGATTCCCTTCTTCGTGACCCCCTACTACCTCTCGCTGCTGAATCCGGACCCCGACGGGTACGACGACCGGACGATCCGCAGTTACGTGATCTACTCCCCGGAGCTGGTGCGGACCTACGGGACGATCCGGGCCTGGGAGAAGGAGGACATCGTGGAGGCCGGCAAACCCAATGCGGCAGGATGGATCGTACCGGGACACAACATCCACCGGCGCTATCCGGACGTGGCGATCCTCATTCCCGACTCGATGGGCCGGGCCTGCGGCGGGCTGTGCGCCCCCTGCCAGCGAATGTACGATTTCCAAAGCCGGAGGCTGGGGTTCGAATTCCAGAACCTGAAACCCAATGAACATTGGAATACGAAACTGCGCAAACTGATGCGCTATTTCGAAGAAGATTCCCAACTGAAGGACATCCTCATCACGGGCGGGGACGCGCTGATGAGCCGCAATGCCACGCTGCGGGGTATTCTGGAGGCGGTTTACCGCATGGCCCTGCGCAAGCGCCGGGCCAACGCCCGGAGACCGGAGGGAGAGAAATACGCCGAACTGCAACGGGTGAGGCTCGGCACGCGCCTGCCGGCCTACCTGCCCATGCGGATCGACGACGAACTGGTGAGTATCCTGCGGAGTTTCAGGGAACGGGCTTCGGAAGCGGGCGTACGGCAATTCATCATCCAGACCCACTTCGAATCGCCCCTGGAGATCACGCCCGAGGCACGCGAAGGCATCCGCCGGTTGCAATCGGCCGGGTGGATCGTCACCAACCAGTTGGTATTCACGGCAGCCGCCTCGCGCCGGGGACACACCGCACGCCTACGGCAGATGCTCAACCGGGAAGGAGTGATCTGCTACTACACCTTCTCGGTGAAAGGTTTCGGGGAGAACTATGCCCTGTTCGCACCCAATGCCCGCTCGATGCAGGAGCAGCGGGAGGAAAAACGCTACGGAGGGATGACGCCCGAAGAGGCCCGTGAGTTGATGCGGACATTCGGACATCCCGAACAGCTCCGTACCCGGCTGAGGGAGTTCATGCAGGGGAAAGACCTGCCCTTCCTGGCGACCGACCGCAACGTGCTCAATCTGCCCGCCATCGGAAAGAGCATGACTTTCACTCTCGCAGGCCTCACCCCGGACGGCAGGAGAATCCTCCGATTCGACCACGACCGCGGCCGGCGCCACAGTCCGGTGATCGACCACATGGAGCACGTCTACATCACGGAAAACAAGTCGCTGGCGGCCTATCTGCGCCAACTGGCCGGGATGGGAGAAAATCCCGACCACTACCGAACGCTGTGGAGTTACCGGGACGGGGAGACGGAGCCCCGTTTCGCCCTGTTCGAATACCCGGACGACGGACCGCAGGTCACCTCCGCAATCACCAATATCGCACCGGACGCGATCTGACCCGCAGAGAAAAGCCTACGCTTTCGTCCGGGCCGCCCTTTCGGCCTCGAGCTGTGCCCGTGACTTGCTGAGGGTCACGATATAGACCCCGGAAAAGACCAGCACGGCGGCAACGCCCTTCACCCAGTTCATCGAATCGAGACCGATCAGCACGGCCACGAGCGAGGCGACCAGCGGCTGCACGTAGTTGTACATGCTCACCACCGTGGGACGCAGCGTCCGCTGCCCCACGGGAATCAGCATGTAGGAAAGGAATGTGGCGCCGCAGACCACGTAGGCCACGCGCAGGGAAACATCCCACGTGAAACGGGAAAAGTCGGTGGATACGAAATCGTCCCAGCAGAAAGTCAGGTTGCACAGAGCCGCGAAGAGGAACATCCACTTCATCAGCGTCACGGAGGAGTAACGGCCGATCAGTTTTTTGAACAGCACCAGATAGGTGGCGAACGAGGCAGCGCTCAGCAGACAGAGCAGATTCCCGGCCAGGTGCGACTCGCCTCCCGGGGCACTCTGTCCGCCCGTAATCAACATGATGGCTCCCGAAGCCCCCACCAGCACGCCGATCACCTTTTTCCATGTGATGGGTTCCTTCAAGTAGAGGGCGGAGATAATCATGGTGATGATCGGCACGGTCGTCGCCACGATCGAGGCATCGACCGGAGCGGTCATCGACAGGCCGATCAGGAAACTCACCTGGTTGAGCTGCACGCCGAACAGCGAAGCGGCGAACAGCAGCAGCACATCGCGCAGGGGCACCTTTTCCCGGCGGCAGAAAAGCGACGCGATCCAGAAAAGAACCGCCGCACCGCCCATACGGAACAGGTTCAGCGTGTAGGGCGTCACGAAATCGAGCGAAAGCACCGTCTTCGAGATCGGCATATTGAGGCCGAAAATCACATTGGCACCCAGCAGCGCCAAATGGCCGGAAAGTTTCTTGTCGTCGGTCATCATCCTTTCATTTTGGGCGCAAAAATACGAAACAGTTCGCAGATAACGCAACCTTCCGCCGAAATAGAGCGAAGTCCGGAAAAATTCCCGGATTATTTCATCACACAAATAGGATAAATAAAAATAACCCTTATATTTGTCAGACAAACGACAGCTATCCGAACACACGAACGATGAAACCACTCGACCACACTGAAATACGGGGTAACTGGGCCACCCTGCTGCTGGCTACGGGTCCGGACGGGACAATGGATTACGCCCGGCTGGAAGAGGAGATCGACATACTGATCGACTCCCGCCCCTGCGGTATCTATTCGAACGGCACGGCCGGAGAATTCTACTCCCAGGACGAAGAGGAGTTCCTGCACATCAGCGAACTGCTCTCCGCCAAATGCGAGGCGGCCGGAGTACCCTACCAAATCGGCGTGAGCCATCCCTGCGCCCAGCGTTCGCTGGAACGGCTGCGGGCCGTCCGCCGTCTGAAACCGGGAGCCGTGCAGGTGATCCTGCCCGACTGGTTTCCCGTGAGCGACGCCGAAGCCGTCGATTTTCTGAAAGTCATGGAACGGGAAGCCGAAGGGATTCCGCTGGTACTCTACAATCCGCCCCACGCCAAACGGAGGCTGGCGCCCGGAGAGTGGATGGTCCTCAAACAGGGAATACCGTCGCTGGCAGGCGTCAAAGTGTTCGACAACGACTGCGACCCGGCATGGTACGACACGGTAAACCGCGAAGTACGGGGTCTTTCGGTCTTCGTCCCGGGACACCACCTGGCCACGGGTGTCCGGGCCGGCATGCACGGAGCCTACTCGAACGTGGCCTGCCTAAACCCGTATGCCGCCCAGCGATGGTATGAACAGATGCTTTCCGACCTGCCGGGAGCCCTCGAACTGGAAAAACGGATCGGACTCTTCATGGCGAGCTGCATCACGCCCTTTATCACCGAACATCACTATCCCAACCATGCCTGCGACCGGTTCATGGCGCTCGTGGGCGGCTGGTGCGACGCGGGCGACAGGCTCCGGTGGCCCTACCGGTCGATCCCGGCCGACTACGCGGAAACGGCACGCCGGAAGGCCCGGAACATCATCCCCGAATTCTTTCCGGCCTGAAGCGGCAGCGCTCCGGCATCCGCGGGCACGGCGAAGGTCGCCGTGCCCTATTATCTATGACCACCGCTCACACGATCCTCACCGGGGAACCGTAACCGGCATTGATCCGCTCCTGTCCGACCGGCAGTGGCTCCCGCCGTATCCTCCTGCGGCGGACAGGAGCGTGTGCGGAGAACCTTCCTTTCTCCACCCGGGACGGAAGCGTTCGACGGCAAAAAACGGCCGTTCGTCCGATTCGTTTCGGGGTTCGGTTTTTGATGGGTATGTTTGCCGCAAACCAAAAACAGTAAGGCAGACATGATCCGGATCATACCGACAACCGCCGCCCTCCTGCTGCTGGCAGGGACTCTTTCCGCACAGGAGAGCGGATCGCAGCCGTGGACGCTGAAGCGCTGCATCGACTATGCGCGCCAGAAGAACATTCAGATCGAGGAGAGCCGCATCTCGGCCGAAATCTCCCGGGTGGAACTGCACGCTGCCAAAGGCCAGCGGCTCCCCTCGCTCGGGTTCAGCACTACGCAGAGCGTCATCAATCAGCGCCGGGAAAATGCCACGGGCGCCCTCGGTTCCGCCGCCAGTTACTCGGGTAACTACGGGTTGGACGCCGGATGGACCCTCTACAACGGAGGCAAGGTCAAAAACACCGTGCGTCAGCAGGAAGCACTCGTCCGGGGCGGACAGTACGACGTGAACAAGGCGGAGAACGACATCGAGATCGCCGTCACGCAGTACTACCTCGAAATCCTCTATGCCAACGAGGCACTGACCATCGCCCGCCAAACGCTGGAGGTTTCGCAGGCCGAACTGGCCCGGGCCGAAGAGCTCTGCAAGGCCGGGTCGATCTCGGTCAGCGACCTGGCTCAGATCAAGGCCCAGCGCAGCAGCGACAACTATCAGGTGACAGTAGCCGAAAACAGTCTCGCGCAGGCCCGCCTCGACCTGAAACAGCTGCTCGAACTGGGGCTCGACGAACCGTTCGAGGTCAGTTTCCCCGAACTGTCCGACTCGCAGGTGCTGTTGCCTGTCCCCACGCTGGCATCGGTTTACCGCACCGCACTGGAGACGATGCCCGAAATCCAGAGCAGCCGAACCGGCATCGAAGCGGCCGAACTCGAAGAGAAGATCGCCTCGGCAGCCCGTCTGCCGACCGTATCGCTCAGTGCAGGGATCGGAACGGGCAACTTCTCGGGATCGGGCATCTCGTTCGGCAACCAGCTCGACCGCAAATTCAACCAGAGTGCGGGGCTGAGCATCAGCGTTCCCATTTTCAGCAACCGGCAGGCCAGCAGCTCCATTGCCCGGGCCAAACTCCAGACCGTTTCGGCCCGTCTGGAACTCACGGCAGCGGAAAAGGAGCTGCTCAAAACGGTCGAATCGCTCCATCAAGACGTGGTGTCGGCCCAGAGCCGCTACCGGGCGGCCGAAGACCAGACCGAAGCCACTCGACAGAGCTACGAACTGGTCAGCAAACAGTTCGACGCCGGCATGAAGAACACCGTGGAACTGCTTACTGAGAAGAACAACTACCTCAGCGCCCAACGCGAACAGCTCCAAGCCAAATACCAGGCGATCCTGTCGCTCAAACTTCTCAATTTCTACCGGGGGGAATCCATCGAATTATAACGAAAAACAGATAGCAGAACCCATGAAAACAGGCAAGAAAATCGGAATCGCCGTCATCGTCCTCGCCCTCGTGGCAGGCACGCTGACCTGGGTACTCACCCGGGAGACGAAACCGCGCACGAGCTACGACACGACGACCGTGCGGCGGGGACAGATCATCAACACGGTAACCGCCACGGGAACGGTGGAGCCGATCGTACAGGTCGAGGTCGGCACACAGGTATCGGGCATCATCGACCATATCTATGCGGACTACAACTCGGTGGTCAAAAAGGGGCAGGTGATCGCCGAACTGGACCGTTCGACCCTACAGGCCGAACTGGAATCGAGCACCGCCACGTTGGAATCGAACAAGACCGAATACGAGTACCAGACCAAAAACTATCTCCGCACCAAAGGGCTGCACGAGAAAGGCCTGGTGAGCGACACGGAATTCGAAACGGCGGAATACAACTACATGAAATCGAAAAGCGCCTACGAAAAGTCACAGGCCGACATGTTCAAAGTGCGCCAGAACCTCGGCTACGCCACCATCACCTCGCCGATCGACGGAGTGGTGATCGGCCGCGAAGTGGAAGAGGGACAGACGGTGGCGGCGAGCTTCGAAACCCCCACCCTGTTCACCATTGCCAACGACCTGCGCCAGATGCGGGTGATCGCCGACGTGGACGAAGCGGACATCGGCAGCGTGGAGGACGGGCAGCGGGTGACCTTCACGGTGGACGCTTATCCGGACGACGTGTTCGAGGGTTCGGTGACGCAGGTCCGCCTGCAGGCCACCACCGAATCGAACGTGGTGACCTACGAGGTGGTGGTCGATGCCCCCAATCCCGACCTGAAGCTGAAACCGGGGCTGACGGCCAACATCACGGTCTATACGATGGAGAAGAACGACGTGCTGATCGTACCGGCCAAAGCCCTCCGCTTCACCCCCGAAGGGGTGGAGGCACCCGAGGCCGACCCGGCGAACTACCGGGCCAAGACGCTCTGGCTGGATAACGGAGGAACGCTGAAAAGCGTGGCCGTGACGGCAGGGGACTCGGACGGTATCTTCACCGAAGTGACGGGAGAGATCAAGGAGGGAGACAGGGTGGTGACCGGACTCGGTATGGGAATCGCCGTAACGGAGGCCCAGAATCCGGAAGGGTCGAGCCCCTTCATGCCCCAGCCTCCCGGACAGCGGAAAAAGAAAAAATAATCGGTTCAACGGAGGAATCGTCTTATGGAAAAGTATATCATACGGGCCGAAAAACTACGGAGGGATTTCACGGTGGGCGACGAGACGGTGCACGCCCTGCGGGGTGTATCGTTCGACATCGCACGGGGGGAGTTCGTCACCATCATGGGAACGAGCGGTTCGGGTAAATCCACCCTGCTCAACATTCTGGGTTGCCTGGACACACCCACCTCGGGCGAATACTACCTCGACGGAATCCGCGTGAGAGAAATGGGCCGCAACGACCGGGCCACGCTCCGCAACCGCAAGATCGGGTTCGTCTTCCAGTCCTACAACCTGCTGCCGAAGACCACGGCGCTGGAGAATGTGGAACTGCCGCTCTTCTACAATCCGGCGGTGAGCGCCCGGGAGCGGAAAGAACGGGCCGAACAGGCACTCGTGGCCGTCGGACTGGCCGACCGCATCCAGCACCGTTCGAACCAGATGTCGGGCGGACAGCAGCAGCGGGTGGCCATCGCCCGGGCGCTGGTCAACAACCCCGTGATGATCCTGGCCGACGAGGCGACAGGAAACCTCGATACGCGCACTTCGTTCGAAATACTGACGCTCTTCCAGCGGCTGCACGCCGAAGGACGCACCATCGTCTTCGTGACGCACAACCCGGAGATCGCCCAGTTCAGCAGCCGCAACATCACCCTGCGGGACGGGAAAATCACGGAAGACGTGACCAATCCCGAAATCCGATCGGCCCGGGAGGTCCTCGAATCGCTGCCCGTGGAGAACAACTAAAACCGGAAGTAAGGAATGAACTACAACAATCTGATAAAGATCGCACTCAAGGCCCTTGCCAACAACAAGCTGAGGGGTTTCCTCACCATGCTCGGGATCATCATCGGCGTGGCCTCGGTGATCGCCATGCTGGCCATCGGACAAGGGTCGAAGCGGAGCATCCGCGAACAGATCTCCCAGATGGGATCGAACATGATCATGCTCCATCCGGGGGCCGACCGCCGGGGCGGCGTGCGCCAGAGCGCCAGCGACATGCAGACGCTCAAGATCGAAGACTACAACACCATCGTGCACGAAGCCTCCTATGTGAGCGCCGCATCGCCCACGGTGAACGCCAGCGGGCAGGCGATCAACGGAGCGAACAATGCCCCCACCTCGCTCTACGGCGTGAACGGCGACTACATGACCATCCGCAAGCTCTCGGTGGGCGAAGGCGAAATGTTCACCGACCAGGACGTGAAACGGGCCGCCAAGGTGTGCATCGTGGGAAAGACTGTGGTGGAGAACCTCTTCCCGAACGGGGAGGACCCGCTGGGCAAGACGATCCGGTTCGACAAGATTCCGCTGAAGATCATCGGGGTACTGACGCCCAAAGGCTACAATTCCATGGGGCAGGACCAGGACGACCTGATCATCGCCCCCTACACCACCGTTCAGAAGCGGGTGCTGGCCGTCACCTACCTGCACGGCATCTTCCTTTCGGCCGTGAGCGAGGAGTTGTCGGACAAGGCGATCGACGAACTGACGGCAATCCTGCGCCAGACCCACAAGATCAAACCCGGAGAGGAAGACAACTTCACGATCCGCTCGCAGGAGGAACTCAGCTCGATGCTCAGCAGCACGACCAACATGATGACCGTCCTGCTGGCCTGCATCGCAGGCATTTCACTGCTGGTGGGAGGCATCGGCATCATGAACATCATGTACGTCTCGGTGACCGAACGCACGCGGGAAATCGGCCTGCGCATGTCGATCGGCGCCAAAGGCCGGCATATCCTGTTCCAGTTCCTGATCGAAGCGGTCATCATCAGCGTCACGGGCGGCATCATCGGCGTGCTGCTGGGCGTAGGAGCGGCGGCAGTCATCAAATACGTGCTGAACTGGCCGGTTTTCGTACAACTCTACTCGGTGGTGCTCTCCTTCGCCGTCTGCACGCTGACGGGTATCTTTTTCGGCTGGTATCCGGCCCAGAAAGCCTCCCGGCTCGACCCGATCGAGGCCCTGCGTTACGAATAGACGAAAAATCATTATCTTGCATTCCCAAACCGCCATGAACATGCCACAATCCCGGCGCAACGATCTGCTGGTCGCCCTGATCCACGTCATCGGCTGGGGCATTCTTTTCGGACTGCCTCTGCTCGTGTCGCCGCGGGACGGCAACCCGATGACGTGGAACCGGTATCTGGGCTATATTTTCGTGCCCGCGGCCTTCATGATCGTCTTCTATGTCAACTATTTTCTGTTGATCGACCGGCTGCTGTTCCGTCGCAGGTGGCTCGTATTCCTGGGCGTCAACCTGCTGCTGATAGGGACGGTGTCGGGCCTGCTCCATCTCTGGCAGGGATACTATTTCTCCCATCTGGCCCAGATCACGAAACCTCTCCGGGGACCGAAACCGGACATGGTGATGTTCATCCTGCGCGACGCGACCATGATGATGCTGACGGGAGCCCTGAGCGTGGCGATCAAAACCACATCGGGATGGTACCGCACCCAGCAGGAGAAGGCCGAAATGGCGAAAGAGCGGACGGAAGCGGAACTGCGCAACCTGAAGAGCCAGCTCAATCCCCACTTCCTGTTCAACACGCTCAACAACATCTATTCGCTGATCGCCATCGACCGGGACCGTGCGCAATGGGCCGTACACAGCCTGAGCCGCCTGCTGCGCTACGTGCTCTATGACAACAACGAAAACAAAGTGCCGCTGGAGCAGGAGATCGCCTTCATCCGCAGTTACATCGAACTGATGAAACTACGGCTGGCCGGAAACGTGACCGTAGAGGTCTCCCTGCCCGACGACTGCCGGGGAGTGCGCATCGCCCCGCTGCTGTTCATCACGCTGATCGAAAACGCCTTCAAACATGGGGTCAGCACGGAAAAGCCCTCATTCGTACGGATCAGGATCAGCCTGCGGGAAGACGACATCGTGATCTGCACGATCGAAAACAGCTGTTTTCCCAAATCGGACGACGACCGGAGCGGATCGGGCATCGGGATGCAGAATCTCCTGCGAAGGCTCAACCTGCTCTATCCGCAGGCCCACAGCCTGCGCCAGCAACAGATGGGCGGCACCTTTCTCACGCAACTGATCGTAAACCTGTAACCTGTATGACCCTCAAC
>CDZF01045907.1_pt1 | contig 62043 bp, 64 predicted proteins | sample 557591 | NCBI WGS metagenome assembly CDZF01 (sample SAMEA3182093, study PRJEB8094) | gut metagenome | biome: human; feature: gut; material: Stool; isolation source: human stools | place: Canada | collected 2012-02-04
CTCTACAAGCCGTTCGTGATCCGCAAGCTGATCGAAAGGGGCATCGTCAAGACTGTCAAGTCGGCCAAGAAGATCATAGACCGCAAGGACCCCGTGATCTGGGATATTCTGGAAAACGTCATCAAAGGACATCCCGTGCTGATGAACCGTGCCCCGACGCTGCACCGTCTCGGCATCCAGGCCTTCCAGCCCAAGCTGATCGAGGGCAAGGCTCTGCAGCTGCACCCGCTGGCCTGTACGGCGTTCAACGCCGACTTCGACGGCGACCAGATGGCCGTACACCTTCCGCTCGGAAACGCCGCCATCCTGGAAGCCCAGCTGCTGATGCTCGGTTCGCACAACATTCTCAACCCCGCCAACGGCGCCCCCATCACCGTCCCTTCCCAGGACATGGTGCTCGGACTCTACTACATCACCAAGCCCAAGAAGGGAGTCAAGGGTGAAGGACAGGTGTTCTACGGCGCAGAGGAGGCGATCATCGCCTACAACGAAAAACGAGCCGACCTGCATGCCAAAGTGAAGGTGATGGTAGACAACGCCGTAGCCGAGGACGGAACGCTGAAACGCGAACTGATCGAAACGACCGTGGGCCGAATCCTCTTCAACCAGGTGGTACCGAAAGAAGTAGGCTATATCAACACGCTGCTGACGAAAAAGTCGCTACGCGACATCATCGGTCTGGTGATGAAGAAGGCCGGAGCCGACAAGGCGGCCGACTTCCTGGACGACATCAAGAATCTGGGTTACCGGATGGCCTTCCAGGGCGGTCTGTCGTTCAACCTGGACGCCGTGCTGATCCCCGAGGAGAAGGAGTCGCTGGTTCATGAGGGATACGAACGGGTGGACGAGGTGATGGAGAGCTACAACGCCGGTCTGATCACCAACAACGAACGTTATAACCAGATCATCGACATCTGGACCAATATCAATTCGAAACTGACCAAAACGGTGCTCGACCACCTGATCGCCGATCAGGACGGATTCAATCCCGTTTACATGATGCTGGACTCGGGAGCCCGCGGTTCGAAAGAGCAGATCCGTCAGCTTTCCGGTATGCGAGGTCTGATGGCCAAGCCTCAGAAATCGGGAGCCGAGGGAGGTCAGGTCATCGAGAACCCGATCCTCTCGAACTTCAAGGAGGGCCTCTCCGTGCTGGAGTACTTCATCTCTACCCACGGTGCCCGCAAGGGTCTGGCCGATACCGCGCTGAAGACTGCCGACGCAGGTTATCTGACCCGCCGTCTGGTGGACGTGGCTCAGGACGTGATCATCAACGAAGAGGATTGCGGCACGCTGCGCGGTCTGACGGCTACGGCCATCAAACGGAACGAAGATGTGGTGCAGACGCTCTACGAGCGCATCCTCGGCCGGGTAGCTCTGCAGGACGTGGTGCATCCGCTCACGGGCGAGGTGATGGTCCACGCGGGCGAAGAGATCACGGAAGACATCGCCGAAGCCATCGAAAAATCGCCGGTGGAACAGGTCGAGATCCGTTCGGTGCTCACCTGCGAATCCCGCAAGGGCGTATGCGCCAAGTGTTACGGACGCAACCTGGCGACGGGCCGCATGGTACAGAAAGGAGAGGTGGTCGGCGTCATCGCCGCCCAGAGTATCGGCGAACCCGGTACCCAGCTGACCCTGCGTACGTTCCACGTCGGCGGTGTGGCCGGCGGCGTGGCTGTGGACAACAGCGTGGTTTCACGCTACGACGGCCGTCTGGAAATCGACGAGCTCCGTGTGGTAAAGAGCAAGAACGACGCGGGCGAAGAGGTCGAAGTGGTCATCAGCCGCCTGTCGGAACTCCGCATCGTGGACGTCAACACGGGCATCACCCTCTATACGCATGCGCTTCCTTATGGCGCCGTGCTCTTCATGCACGACGGCGATATGGTGAAAAAAGGCGACCGCGTCTGCGAATGGGACCCCTACAACGCCGTAATCATCTCCGAATACGAAGGTAAGATCAGCTTCGAGAATATCATCGAGGGCGTCACCTACCGCGAAGAGGCCGACGAACAGACCGGCCTGCGCGAAAAGGTGATCATCGAGTCGAGAGACAAGACCAAGAACCCCGTCATCAAGATCCTCGACAAGAGCGGCGAGGAGCAGAAGCAGTACAACCTGCCCGTAAGCGCCCACATCGTGGTGAAGGAGAATGCCAAAATCAAGGCCGGAGACGTGCTGATCAAGATCCCGCGCGCCATCGGTAAGGCAGGCGATATCACGGGAGGTCTCCCCCGCGTCACGGAGTTGTTCGAGGCCCGCAATCCGTCGAATCCCGCCATCGTTTCCGAGATCGACGGCGAAATCTCGTTCGGCAAGATCAAACGCGGTAACCGCGAGATCATCGTCACATCCAAAGGCGGCGACATCAAACGCTATCTGGTGCCCCTGTCGCGTCAGATTCTGGTCCAGGAGAACGACTATGTCCGTGCGGGTATGCCCCTGTCGGACGGGGCGATCACTCCGAGCGACATTCTGGCCATCCAGGGTCCTACGAAAGTACAAGAGTACATCGTGAACGAGGTACAGGAAGTGTACCGTATGCAGGGCGTGAAGATCAACGACAAGCATTTCGAGGTGATCGTGCGCCAGATGATGAACAAGGTACAGATTCAGGACCCGGGCGACACGCGTTTCCTCGAAGAGCAGATCGTGGACAAGTGGGAGTTCATGGAAGTGAACGACGAACTTTACGACAAGGTGGTCGTAACCGATGCGGGCGATTCGCAGAATGTCCAGCCGGGACAGATCATCTCGGTACGCAAACTCCGCGACGAGAACTCCGTGCTCAAGCGCAAGGATATGAAACCGGTCGAGGTGCGCGACATCATTCCCGCCACGTCGAATCAGGTGTTGCAGGGTATCACCCGTGCTGCCCTGCAGACCAGCAGTTTCATGTCGGCCGCTTCGTTCCAGGAGACGACCAAAGTGCTGAACGAGGCCGCGATTTACGGCAAGGTAGACCCGCTGGAAAAACTGAAGGAGAACGTCATCTGCGGTCACCTGATTCCGGCAGGAACCGGTATCCGCGACTACGACAACCTCGTAGTGGGGTCGCTCGACGAATACAACAGTCTGACGGCCAAACGATAGTTCCGTCGTACCCGACAAAAGCCCCGGAATATTCCGGGGCTTTTTTTATTCCCCCATGACAGGAAAATAAAAAAGAGAAAAAAATTTCGGGAAAAAATCGGAATCCACCGCACGCTCAGGCGGCTCAGAGGGTATCCGCGGCGGAGTTTTTCACTCCGACCTCCGAAACGGAGCGCCATTATGGAAAAAGGCTGTAGGCAATGCTGAAAAAATTTATTACTTTTGTATCAATTGGAAAATAATAAACTAGAAATGCCTGATGCCTATGACAAGGTAACGACTCCGAAAAAACCCTCCTGGCTCAAAATCCGGCTTCACGGAAACGACTCGTTTGCCGACGTAGCGCGAATCGTCGAAAAACATGCGCTGCATACCATTTGCAGCAGCGGAATGTGTCCCAATAAAGCCGAGTGCTGGAGCCGGCGTACGGCCACGTTGATGATTCTGGGCGACATTTGTACCAGACATTGTAAATTCTGTGCCACACAGGGAGGAAAACCGTTACCGATCAACAGCCGAGAACCCGAACGGGTCGCCGACTCCATCCGTCTGATGGGGTTGCGTCATGCCGTTATCACCTCCGTGACACGCGACGACCTGCCCGACGGCGGAGCTTCTCATTGGGCCGCCGTGATCCGGGCTGTCCGGGCGATGAATCCGGAAACCACCGTGGAAGTCCTCATTCCCGATCTGGACGCAAAAGAGGAGCTGCTGGACATCGTATTGGAGGCACGTCCCGATATCGCAGGACACAACATCGAAACCGTCCGGAGGATCACCCCTGCCGTACGCAGTCGTGCCACCTATGCCACCAGCATGAAGACACTCACCTATATGGCTTCCTGCGGGGCTCTTACCAAAAGCGGACTGATGCTCGGGCTGGGCGAAACCGAAAAGGAAATTCTGGAAACACTGGACGATCTGGCCGCTGCCGGCTGCCGCATCGTCACGCTCGGACAGTACCTGCGGCCCACGCTGGCCCATGTACCGGTGGCGGAATACGTCACTCCCGAAAAATTCGAATATTACCGCGAACAGGCGCTCGCACGGGGCTTCGGCTACGTGGCCAGCGCTCCGCTCGTGCGTTCCTCCTACCTGGCGGAAGAGGCGCTGCGTTGCGGAAAACTAAAATAAGAGGCCCGTGGAATCCGTTATCCATACAGATCTGGGCCTGGTCGGATACAAAGAGTGCTGGGAACTCCAGCAGAAGTTCTTTGAAGCCCTGATCGCCGCCAAAAGCGTTCCGGGAAGTGCCATTTCGCAATCGGCACGCCTGCTCCTGTGCGAACATCCCCACGTCTATACGTTGGGTAAAAGCGGGCACGCGGAGAACCTGCTCGTGAACGAGACATTCCTCGCCCGCATAGGGGCCGAACTGTTCCGGATCGACCGGGGCGGCGACATCACCTATCACGGTCCCGGCCAACTGGTCGGTTACCCGATTCTGGACCTGCAAAGGCTGAATCTGGGGCTGAAAGAGTATGTGCATGCGCTCGAACAGTGCGTGATCGACACGATCGCCGATTTCGGCGTGCACGGAGGAAGAGTCGCGGGAGCTACGGGCGTATGGCTCGGAGACGCAGTCCCGCAGGAGGGAACGGAGCCGGCAACCGGAGGTCCGCTGCGCAAAATATGTGCGATCGGCGTACGCAGTTCCCGTTTCGTGACCATGCACGGGTTCGCCCTGAATGTCAACACGCAGCTGGATTATTTCGGATACATCAATCCCTGCGGGTTCACCGACCGGGGAGTCACCTCCCTGGAAAAGGAGCTGGGCCACAAGGTGAAGATGAAAGAGGTCAAAGCCTCTTTCGTCCGTCATTTTGAGAAGATTATAAATATAAAAATAATAAATAATAACGAGTATGCCAATAGCAAAACGTTGGGTTATGAAGGAGCAGGGGGACCCCCGGAAGGTGGCTCAGATGAGTGCTGCGCTGGGGATCGCACCCGTGCTCGCTAACCTGTTGGTTCAGCGTGGCATAGAGACTTTGGACGAGGCTCAGCGGTTTTTCAACCCCCGGTTGGAGGACCTGCACGATCCGTTCCTGATGAAGGATATGGACCGGGCCGTGGAACGCATTGCGCAGGCTGTGGAACACCATGAGAAGATCATGGTGTACGGAGACTACGACGTGGACGGAACCACGGCGGTAGCACTCGTTTACAGTTTCCTGCGCCGGCTGGGCCATACCGATCTGATGTTCTATATCCCCGACCGCTACACCGAAGGGTACGGCATTTCGGTCAAGGGGATCGACCTGGCCCACCGCAAGGGCGTGTCGCTCATCATCACGCTCGACTGCGGAATCAAAGCCGTCGAAAAAGTCGCCTATGCCGCCGAAAAAGGGATTGATTTCATCATCTGCGATCACCACCTTCCGGGCGAGAAGATCCCTGAAGCGGTAGCCGTGCTCGACCCCAAACGGGCCGACTGCCCCTATCCGTTCAAGGAACTTTCGGGATGCGGAGTAGGTTTCAAAATGATGCAGGGATACTGCCTGTACAAGGGACTGCCCTTTTCGGAAGTGGAACGACTGCTCGACCTGGTCGTCGTGAGCATCGCCTCGGACATCGTGCCTCTTACCGGCGAGAACCGCATTCTGGCTCACTACGGACTGGAACGCCTCAACACCAAACCGGGTAAAGGGCTCCATTCGATCATCAAAATCTGCGGACTGGACACCCACACCATCACCATCGACGACATCGTCTTCAAGATCGGCCCCCGGATCAATGCGGCCGGCCGGATGGAAGTCGAGTCCGACGGCGAACACCCGGTCCCCTCGGGCGGCCATTCCGCAGTGAAAATGCTGATCGAACGGGATGAGAACATGGCCGAGGAGTTCGGCAGCTTCATCGACACCTGCAACCAGGACCGTAAGAACATCGACCGGTCGATCACCCAGCAGGCACACGACTACATCGAGAGCAATCCCCATCTGAAAAAGCTCAAAAGCACGGTGATCTACAATCCGGGATGGATGAAGGGCATCGTAGGCATCGTCGCCTCGCGGCTGATCGAGACCTACTACCGTCCCACCGTCGTGCTGACCAAAAGCAACGGATTCGCCACGGGCTCGGCCCGCAGCGTACCCGGTTTCGACCTCTACCAGGCCGTGGAGTCCTGTGCCGACCTGCTGGAGAATTTCGGGGGACACATGTATGCTGCCGGACTGACGATGAAACCGGAAAATGTGGAAGAGTTCACCCGCCGCTTCAACGCCTATGTCGAAGAACACATCGACCCGCAGATGCTGATTCCGCAGGTGGAGATCGACGCACCGCTGCTCTTCAGCGACATCACGCCGACTTTCCGGCGCGACCTGTGCCGTTTCCAGCCCTTCGGCCCGGGCAACACGGCCCCCGTGTTCGTCACCAAAGGGGTCAGCAACCGCGGCGATGCCCGTCTCGTAGGCGCCGAATGCGAACACCTGCGCATGGACCTGATGCAGGGTGAAAAGCCCAACACCACGATCGGGGCGATCGCCTTCCAGCAACCGACCCATTACGAATGGATCCGCAGCGGAAAACCGGTCGACGTCTGCTACTGCGTGGTGGAAAACCACTACCGGGGCACCGTAACCCCCCAACTCCGGATCAAGGACATCAAGACCGTAGACTGGCATTGAAAATCCGTCACCCTATCGCATACGAAAGCGGCCGGAACTTATTCCGGCCGCTTTCGGTTTATGTCCGTATCACTTTCCTTTCGAAAAATTACGTTTCAGCCAGCGGGGAAATATGATCGCCCCGGCAACCAGATAGGGATAGTAGGTCACCAGCCGCCACAACACGGCGATCAGTGTGGCCGCACCCAGTTGCAGGGCGGCCGGAACGGCAATCAGGTCGCTGCAATAGTTCGTAAAGACGTACTCGGCGAATCCGCTCCCTCCCGGCGTGGGCATCACGAGCATCATGATCCACATGACCAGCTGGCGGGCGAAGAGCAGGAACTGGTCGCTCACCGAGAAAAAGGCCATGACGAGGGCGTTGGCCACCAGATAACGGGAGCTCCAGGAGAGAAAGGTGGCCAGTCCGCTTTTCAGCCAGAAACGGAATCCGTAACGCCGGATTTCGTAGGAGCTTAGCACGATATCCTCGCCCACGTGATAGGCGGCCCGGTACCAGCGGCGCAGCCACCGGAGCCGGAATATCCGCATGAGCAGCCACTTGAGTCCCTGCGGATTGAAGAAAAGCCCGTAGGAAAGCAGCAGCACGTACCCGAATTTCAGAAAATACCCGACCAGCGCAAACGTGACGAGCCCTTTGGTCACTACTCCGCCTCCGGCCACGATGTCGAACAGATTGTCGAATCCCACGACCGCCATCAGCAGAGGAAACATCACGATGAAATAGACTTCGTCCAGAAAAGAGGTCAGCATCACGATAGCCGAGCTGCGCCCCACGCTGATCCCCTCCTTGTGTACGTAGATGACCGCCACACTGGTTCCCCCAACGGCCGACGGGGTGATGGCCGAGGTAAACTCCCAAAGCATGATGATCCGGAACGCCTGCCGCCAGGAAAGATGTCCGCCGCTCAGCACCCGGATACGGATCATGTAGCCCGCATCGCGTCCCATGATAAACAGCACGGCGACCGCCAGCCAGAAAACGGTCCAACCCGTCACGCGAATGTCCCGGAAAACGGCGGGATCGAAATCCCGGTAGAACATATAAGCCACCACGGCCAGTCCGATGAGAACCGGATAGAGCGCATTGCTCAATCGGATCTTGCCGAGCGGGCTGCCCTGCGGAGGCCGTACGCGTGCGGATTTTTCGGAGGATCTCACACCGGAAGGTTTTTGACCTCCAAAGATATAATTTTTATGCCAGACTGCAATCCGGAAAGGCGGTCACTTTCGTCCGGACTTTCCTTCTTTCCGGCGCTACTTCCGACGTTCGAGAGAAACGACCCTGCGGCACAACTCACCCTCCTGCGTCACGCCTTCCAGTGTGACGTCGTAGGTCGACGGCCGGTCGGCCGTGTAGAACGACACCGTGGCGACACCGGTGGAATCGGTTTTGATCCGGGGGTCCCAGCAGATCGTCGTACGCAGGTCGGGCGTCCGGCTCTCGCGCACTTCAGCCACTTCATATTTGGGCTGATAGAACTGTTCCGGTTTTTTGTATCCCAAATGCTGCACCTTCGCCAGCGAAGGGAGCGCCGATACCGACGAAGAGACCGAGGCCCCGTCCTTGAGCGAAATGAGAATCACGCCGCCCGAAGCCCCGAGTCCGAAGATGGCGGCCTCCGGCCCGGCCACCAGATCGACCGACTGCACGTCCGCCATGTTGACCGCATCGAGCGATTCCGGCTCCACGGCCATTTCGTCGATATAGACCAACGGAGGATCGGTACTGTTCCTCACGGATATGTCATGTCCTATCACACGCACTCCCGGAAGGGTCTGCAGCACGGCATAGATGTCCTGCCCCACATAACGGTCGATCACATCCTGCGGTATGGAACGGGTGGGGCTCACGTTGTAGAGAAGATTCTTGTTCTCCCGGCGCTGCGTGGTGACCACGACCTCGCGCATGTCGATCACCCGCATCCCCCCTTCGTAATAATAGCGCTCCTTGGACTGGTTCAGGAACGCTTCGGGAAGCGCACTTTCGCTCCGGCCCACCAACGGCCGGGGAATATGGACCTGTCGGGAGGGAAACACCTCCGGACGAATGTTCAGGGAGACCGAACGGGTACCGCCCGACTTGTTCATCGCCTGCAGGATGAACGACGTGCTGTCGGCGAAATCCAGTCCCGACATATTGAAACGGTTGCTTCCCTCCAGCTGGAACACCTCCAGATAACGCGTGGTCGGCGAAAAGATCAGAATGGAAGGACGTTTGGCGGCTCCGCCGAAAAATCCCGTGATGGAACCCGAAATGGACTGGCTCTCCTCCACCGCAAAACGTTTCGGAGGCAGATCCCCTTTCAGTATCTCCGGCAGGGAGAACCGCGTCCACCCCTGCGTCAGCATCAGCAGATCGAGACACCGCAGCGTTTCGGGTGCATCGTTCCGAAAATACCATCCGGGACTCTCGATATACCCTTTCAGATCGGAAGAGAGCAAGAGGCCCGAAAGGATATTCTCCTGTGTCGAATCCTGCACCACGGCATGACGGTCCGTCACCGAAAGAGCGAACGTTCCTGCGGCCGGATTTCCCTGGCTGTCGGTCACTTTCAGTTTCAGCTCGACCCGCTCCCGTTTGTAATAGTCCGGTTTGTCCGCGGTCACGGCAGCCGCGGCTCCCCTCTTGCGGACGAATACCAGCCGTTCGGAGACGGGGGCACCCGTCGCCTTGTCCACCAGTGCGAAATGCGTGATGCCCTCCGGTAACTGTTCCGTACCGATCGCCTTGGCTCCTTCACCGCCGACACGATCCAGCGCCACCATGATCTTCCCCCTCGAATGTACGATCAGGCCCAACCGTGACAGGTCCACGTCCGGAGTCGCATAAACCTGATACAGCAACCGGCCCCGCATCTGCGCGACCCGAAGGGAGCATCCCGAAGCGGCCACGGGTGGCAGTTCGAACCGCTTGGTCCTCCCGCCCTCCGAAGTAAGCTCGGCATAATACCTCTTTCCCTGCTGGGCCAATATGTTAAACCGGCCCATCCCGAGATGCTCGGACTCCAGTTCCGCGATCTCCTCGCCCTCCTCGGAGAGAAGTCGTCCTTTCACCCCGACACCCAGTCCGTTGCTTCCGATCGCCTTGAAGGCCACGAGTTGCGCCGGACCCGGAATCAGATGCCCTCCTTCCGGGAAGAACTGCACATCGAAATCATCGCTGAACGCAGGAAGGTAGACCGTCCGGTCGAAATGGCGGTCGGGTTCGTCTATGACGAAACGGATCGAATTTTCCAGACTGTCGGCGGGCGGGGCGAACGAGATGCGGAACTCCCCCCGGTCGTCCGTCCTCTGATTGTAATTCCGTTCCCGACCCCCGAAACAGGTACTGTAAACGAGCCGCTGCCCGGCCAACGGGTCGAGCGCGCTGTTAGTCAGCCGGCACCGTACCTCGACCAGACTGTCGGCCGTCCATCCGTAGTCCACGGCGAGATTGACGGCATCGTCGATCGGATTGACGATCCGTATGTTGCGCTCGAAAAAATAATCGGGTCCGTCGTTCTGCATCCACTGTGTATAAGCCCTCAGGCAGTAATCGCCCCACGGGAGGTCGGGCGACAGTTTCAGACAGTTGTGGAATCCCCACTCGTCCGCCTTGATCTTCACGCGCTGGACGAGCGAATCGCGTCGGTCGATCAGCTCCACATAGATGTACTTGGAAGCCGAAGTGGGGATCAGCGTAATGGCGTTCACCAGAAATCCCTTGAACCAGATATTCTCTCCGGCGCTGTAATAGGGTTTGTCGGTCTGCAGATAGAGTTTCTCCGACACCCCCCGTCCATAGAATTTCATGAATCCGTCGAAAACGCGCTGTCCGAAACTCTCCGGAGCTTCGGAGACCGCCGTATCGGCCGGAATCTCTTTCGCCGACGGTTTCGCCGCGGCACGGGAAGCCTTCGGAGGACGTGCCTGCACGGCAAGGACACCGAAAAACAGGGCACAGAGCAACAGGAACCGGACGGATGTTTTCATAGGGCAGAGGGTTTTGTCGGTACAGTCGTTTAAATTTAACTGCAATGTAAACATTTTCCGGCAAAAATGTCCATCCGCCACCTAACAATTTCAGGCAAAACGCCCGATTCGGCAGGCGAACCGGCATCCGGTTCCCCACGCTACGAACGCCCCCACGCCTTTCCGGCGCGGGAGGGGTCGGCATCCCCGACGACCACGGTCGTAAAACGCTCCGGAACCAAATATTTGCGGGCCGTGGCCAACACCTCTTCGGGCGTCATGCTGCGCACCCGTTCCAGAAAACGGCCGATGTAGCCGTTGTCCGTCCCGTTCTGCACATTTTCAATAGTGACGTCCGCAATTCCGAACGGACCGTCAAGAATCCGCATCACCTCTCCGGCCACGATATTCTTCACCATCTGCAGTTCCCGTTCGTCCACCGCTTCGTTCCGAAGCCGCTCCATTTCGCGGAATATCTGATCCACGGCGTCCTCCGCAGCCGCTGCGGCCACTTCGGTCGCTATCGCCATATACCCTTCGTACTCCAGGTTGACCATACCCGCGAAGACCCCGTAGGTATATCCCCGCTCCTCCCGCAGGTTGCGCACCAGCCTCGAACCGAAATAGCCGCCCAGAACGGTGGTCACCACCTGCATCGGGATGAAATCGGGATGGGTCCGGGGAAACAGGCGTGTACCCACCCGCAGGGCCGATTGCAGGGCTCCCGGATGGCTGCCGAAAGCATAGCGGAGAGAGACGGGTTCCGCCATTCCGGAAAGCCCGGCCGCATCCCCCGCCGGCAGTTTTCCGGCCAGCGCGGCGATCCGCCGCCGGGCATCGGGATTCACGTCGCCGCTGGCTACCGCGAAACAGTTCCTCCCCGTGTAGTACCTGCGGTAAAAGCGGATCAGGTCGTCCCTTCCGAGCGTATCGTACCGTTCGGCCGGCGAAGATACCCCGTACGGATGTTCCGCCCCGAACAGCGTCCGGGAAAAGAGCTCCCGTGACTGAAAGGCCACCTTCGTCCGCTCCACAGCAAGACGCTGTTTCTGTTTGGAACAATATGTCCGCACTTCGTCCTGCGGGAACTCCGGAGCCAGCAAGATCTCCTCTGCGACCTCCATCGTCTCCGCGAAGAAACGCGAAAGCGAACAGAAAGTCACCACGGCATAATCCCGGTCGGTGCTCACTTCGTAATAGGAGCCGTAAAAGTCGAGCCGTTCGGCGATCTGTGCCGCCGTAGACCTGCGCGATCCCTCGCTGAGCAGATTCACCGCCGCCGAAGCGGAAAAGGGCACCTCCTGCAACGAGGTTCCAGCCCGGAACACGAAACTGACGCGGACCACCTCCTGTCCGGGAATATCGACCATATAGAGCCGCACACCGTTGTCCAGCACGTCTTCGCGAACCGGCGGCATCTCGGCCCGGCCGGGCGTCACGATCGCAGGAGGCACCGGACGTCCGGCCCCCGTCGTATTCTCTTTTCCTTTCATTCCGTTTCCGTTTTCGCATCCGCGGGCACCCCGTCGCCGGACGCCCGGTAAACGAGCGTCGAACTGCATTCCGGCACGAACACCTCCGCAGCACACTCCATCAGCCGCTCCGGGGTGAGCGACCGGTATATCTCCACCTCCCGGTTGATCAGCGGCAGGTCGCCCAGCATTTCGTAAAACCCGAGGTTCATCGCCTTGTTCATCACATTGATCTCGCCGAAGGTGGTGTTCGCCTCGAACTTGTTCTTCACCTTCTCCGCCTCTGCCGCCCCGACGGGTTCCCGTTTCAGCGACTCCAACTGCTCCCACAGGGCCGCTTCGGCCGCCTCCGGCTCCACTCCGGGCAACAGATTGCCCGTCACCACGAAAAGTCCGGGGTCCACGTCTCCCGTCACGTAGGCATTGGCGCTGGCGAACAGCCGTCCTTCCTGCACCAGTCGACGGTACAGCCGCGAGGACGTTCCCCCGGCCAGCAGATCGGAAATCATGTCCAACGGATAGAAATCCTTCCCCGTACGGCCGCACATCCTGAAAGCGACCGTCACCACCGTGGCCGGCACATCCCTTACCACCTCCAGCCTGCGGGAAACGGTCTGGAGCGGTTCCTGCGGAATCTCCGGCTTCGGATACGACACGTCGGGAAGGGGACCGAACCACTTTTCGGCCAATGCGAAGACCCGTTCCGGATCGAGATCGGCCGCCACCGAAAGAATCGCATTCGAAGGATTGTAAAAACGGCGATAGAACTCCCTGACCTCCCGGAGCGTCGCCCCCGCGATGTGTTCCGGCGTGAGCCCGATGGTCGCCCACCGGTAGGGATGCTCCTTGAACGCGAGCGCCCGCAGCAACAGCCAGAGATCACCGTAAGGCTGGTTCAGATAACGCTGCTTGTACTCCTCGATCACCACTTTCTTTTCCGCCTCCAGATTCTTCCGGTCGATTGCAAGCCCCGTCATCCGGTCGGATTCCAGCCACAGGGCGGTCTCCGTGTTGTCCACCGGAAGCGTGATGTAATAATCCGTGTAGTCGTTGTTGGTAAAGGCGTTGTTCTCCCCGCTGGCCATCTGGACCGGCACGTCGAAGTCGGGCACCTGCCTCGTTCCCCGGAACATCAGGTGCTCGAACAGGTGGGCGAACCCCGTGCGGTGCGGATCTTCATCGCGGGCCCCCACCCGGTAGAGCATGTTGACGGCGGCCATCCGGGAAAACTTCTCCCGGTGGGCTAGCACCGTAAGCCCGTTGGCGAGCGTATGTCTTTCGTAGGTTATCATCGTTTCTGTCTCTTTTTCGGAGCGGACGGATCGACCGGATGCTCGAAATCCACGGGCGGCAGTTTCCTCATCAGCGACCGGATGGCCGCCGACCGCCGCACCATGTAGGCGGACGGAGCCGCCAGATTCATACGCCGGGGATTGGGCAGGACCGTGGCGATCATCGCCGCATCGTAATTGTTCAGATGCTCGGCCTCCTTGTCGAAAAAACGCCGGGCAGCCGCCTCCACTCCGTACACGTTCGGATGGGTCTCGATCACGTTCAAATAAACCTCCACGATCCTCTGTTTGTTCCAAAACAGTTCGATCAGCACGGTGAACCATCCCTCGACCCCCTTGCGCAGCCATGTCCGGTCGGGATAGCAGAAGACATTCTTGGCCGTCTGCTGGCTGATCGTGCTGGCTCCCAGCTTCCTCTTACGGTCCTTGCGGCGGTTGTGTTCCAGCGCCTTGTCGATCGCCTCCCAGTCGAATCCATGATGGATCAGAAAATTATTGTCTTCGGAAGCCATCACCGCCTTGACCATTGACATGTTGATCCGGTGGAGCGGCCGCCAGCGCGAGTCGATCCGGACTCCTTCGTCGGACACGTTTTCGAACAGCCTGATGATCTTCAGCGGGGTGAAAGTGACCGGCACCAGCCGCAGCATCAGCACATAACTCACCGAAAAGGAGAGAAAAAAGAGCGTGAAATAGACCACTATGCGTCCCAGATACTTCATCGGCAATTCCCGGACCGCGGCCGGGCTGAAAATTCCGTTGCAAATTTAACCGAATTTCCGCAAAAAAGAGCGTTTCCCGCCGGCCGGGCCCGAAATTATCCCTCCAAGGATAGGAAAATTACAGGAAAAAACGCTATCTTTGCGGTCGCAGGTACGTATCCGCGAATATCGTACCGGAGAGTGCTATCGGTAAATTATCGTAAAAACGCAACTCAATAAAAGCAAATCTTATTCTAAAAATTAAGATGGGACAGAAAAAATTCATTACGTGTGACGGTAACTACGCCGCAGCCCACATCGCCTACATGTTCAGCGAGGTAGCTGCCATTTACCCCATCACACCGTCGTCCACGATGGCCGAATACGTGGACGAATGGGCGGCCGGCGGTCGCAAGAACATCTTCGGCGAGACCGTCAAGGTGGTCGAAATGCAGTCGGAGGCAGGTGCCGCAGGAGCCGTTCACGGTTCGCTGCAGTCGGGTGCGCTAACCACGACCTTCACCGCATCGCAGGGTCTGCTGCTGATGATCCCCAACATGTACAAGATTTCGGGCGAGCTGCTCCCGGGCGTGTTCCACGTATCGGCGCGCGCACTGGCCGCACAGTCGCTCTCCATCTTCGGCGACCACCAGGACGTCATGGCCACCCGCCAGACCGGATTCGCCATGTTGGCCACCAGTTCCGTTCAGGAAGTGATGGACCTGGCCGGCGTCGCCCACCTGGTCGCCATCAAGTCCCGCGTTCCGTTCCTGCACTTCTTCGACGGTTTCCGGACCTCCCACGAGATCCAGAAGATCGAACTGATGGACCAGGAGGTGCTCGAAGGCCTGCTCGACAAAAAAGCGCTGGCCGAGTTCCGTGCCCGTGCACTGAACCCCGAACACCCCGTTACGCGCGGTACGGCCCAGAATCCCGACATCTATTTCCAGACCCGCGAGGCTGCCAACAAATTCTACGACGCCGTGCCCGACATGGTCGCCGAGGCAATGAAGGAGATCAGCAAGATCACCGGACGCACCTACAAGCCCTTTACCTATTACGGGGCCCCCGATGCGGAAAACATCGTCATCGCCATGGGCTCCGTTACGGAGACGATCAAGGAGACGATCGACTATCTGAACGCACAGGGCGACAAGGTGGGTCTGATTACCGTACACCTCTACCGTCCGTTCTCGGCCAAATATTTCCTCGACGTGCTGCCCGCCAGCGTGAAACGCATCTGCGTACTCGACCGCACCAAGGAACCGGGAGCCAACGGCGATCCGCTTTACCTGGACGTGAAAGACGTTCTGTACGGACAGAAAAACGCTCCGCTGGTCATCGGCGGCCGTTACGGTCTTTCGTCGAAAGACACCACTCCGGCCCAGATGCTGGCCGTATTCGCCAACCTGCGTGCCAATGAGCCGAAGAACCAGTTCACGGTCGGCATCACCGATGACGTGACCTTCAAGTCGCTGCCCGTCGGCCAGGAGATTTCGCTGGCCAAACCCGGCACGTTCGAGGCTCTCTTCTTCGGTCTGGGTGCCGACGGTACGGTGGGTGCCAACAAAAACTCGATCAAGATCATCGGCGGTTCGACCGATAAATACTGCCAGGCCTATTTCTCGTACGACTCGAAGAAATCGGGCGGTTACACCTCTTCGCACCTGCGTTTCGGCGACCAGCCCATCACGTCGCCCTATCTGGTGACCACCCCCGACTTCGTGGCCTGCCACGTTCCCTCGTACGTTGACAAGTACGACGTACTGAAAGGTCTCAAGAAGGGCGGTTCGTTCCTGCTGAACAGCGTGCACGATGCCGAGACGACCAAGGCTTCGCTGCCCGACCACATGAAGAAATACCTGGCCGAAAACCAGATCAACTTCTATATCATCAACGCCACGAAGATCGCCGCAGAGCTGGGTCTGGGCAACCGCACCAACACCATCATGCAGTCGGCCTTCTTCAAGATCGCCAATGTGATTCCCTTCGACAAAGCCGTCGAAGAGATGAAGAAAGCCATCTACAAATCCTACGGCAAGAAAGGCGAGGACATCGTGAACATGAACTACGCCGCCGTGGACAAGGGCGGAGCCGAAGTGATCAAGGTAGAGGTTCCCGCCGAATGGGCCAGCCTCGAGGACAAGCCGATGGAAGGTTTCCACAATCCCCGCGCCACGGAATTCGTGACCAAGATCGTGGAGCCGATCAACGCCCTCAAGGGCGACGACCTGCCCGTGAGCGCCTTCAACGGCCGCGAAGACGGAACGTGGGAAAACGGCACCGCCCAGTACGAAAAACGGGGTATCGCCGTGAACGTACCGGAGTGGCTCGTGGACAACTGTATCCAGTGTAACCAGTGTGCCTACGTCTGCCCCCACGCAGCCATCCGTCCGTTCCTTATGACCGAGGAGGAGGCCGCCGCCGCACCCGAAGGCACTACCTGCAAGCAGGGCGTAGGCCCCACCAAGGAGTACAAGTTCCGCATCCAGGTGAGCCCGCTCGACTGTACGGGTTGCAGCAACTGCGTGGACGTCTGCCCGGCCCCGACCAAGGCGCTGAAAATGCAGCCGCTCGAATCGCAGCTCAAGGAGGAGGTTCGCTGGGAATACCTCAACTACAAGGTGGGTTACAAGGACACCGTGGTGGACAAGACCAAGACCGTGAAAAACCTTCAGTTCGCACAGCCCCTGTTCGAATTCTCGGGAGCCTGCGCCGGTTGTGGCGAAACGCCCTATATCAAGGCCATCACCCAGCTCTTCGGCGACCGCATGATGGTAGCCAACGCCACGGGATGTACCTCGATTTACAGCGGTTCCGCTCCTTCGACCCCCTACTGCACCAATGCTCAGGGTCAGGGTCCCGCATGGGCCAACTCGCTGTTCGAGGACAACGCCGAGTTCGGTCTGGGTATGCACATCGGTGTCGAGAAACTGCGCGACCGCGTAGCCGAGAAGATGAAATATGCCATCGAGAACTGCTCCGAGTGCTCGGCCGAACTGAAAGCCGCCATGGGCGAATGGCTGGAAGGCAAGGACAACAGCGCCCTGAGCGCTGCCGCCAGTGCCAAGCTGATCCCGATGATGGAGGCCTGCGGATGCAAGACCTGCAAGGAACTGCTCGATCTGAAACAATATTTCGTGAAGAAGTCGCAGTGGATCATCGGCGGCGACGGTTGGGGTTACGACATCGGCTTCGGCGGTGTGGACCACGTACTGGCTTCGGGTCAGGACGTCAACATTCTGATCGTCGACACCGAGGTTTACTCCAACACCGGCGGACAGTCGTCGAAAGCCACCCCCGTGGGTGCCGTGGCCAAATTCGCTTCGGCCGGTAAACGGATCCGCAAGAAGGATATCGGCGCCATCGCCATGACCTACGGTTACGTTTATGTGGCACAGGTTTCGATCGGCGGCAGCCAGAACCAGTTGTTCCAGGTGCTGAAAGAGGCCGAGGCCTATCCGGGCCCATCGCTCATCATCGCATACGCTCCCTGTATCAATCACGGTATCAAGGGCGGCATGACCCGCACGCAGACCGTCGGCAAGGAGGCTGTTGAGTGCGGATACTGGCACCTGTGGCGTTACAACCCGCAGCTGGAAGCCGAAGGCAAGAACCCCTTCAAGTACGACTCGAAAGAGCCCGACTGGAGCAAGTTCCAGGCCTTCCTGAACAAGGAGGTTCGCTATACGTCACTGCTCAAAGCCTTCCCGGCAGAGGCACAGGAACTGTTCGCCGCAGCCGAGGAAAATGCAAAATGGCGTTATGAAACCTACCAGCGTCTGGCTAAAATGAGTTACGACAAAGAGTAGTAGTCTCCCGGAATTCGAATTCCGTACAAAAAGGAGGACGTCCGCAATGCGGACGTCCTCCTTTTTACATCAGGCACAATGGATATTCGGCATCCACACCCGAAATTTTATCGTTCCAATACGCGAAACAGGAAATCCATCTTCTCCTGCCGTATTCCGGCAGGAATCGGCCCGCAATGCCTTCCGCCTTCGATCTCCTTATAGATGACATGACGATGTCCGCTTTCGCGCATCGCCTTCACGAACCGGTCCGCATGATGCACCTTGCTGACCGACCGGTCGCCCGAAGTCTGCATGATAAAGAAAGGAATATCGGGAATCTCCCGAACCTGATCCATCGGGTTATGCTCGGTCATGCTCTCCTCGAACGTGTTGCCATATCCCCAATAGGCACACCGGAAAGTCCGGGGCAGATCGGGGCGTTCGGTAAAGTGATATTTGATATCCGTCACGGGACAGTTCGCCACACAGGCGCTGACCGGGCGCCGTGCATAACGGGTGTACAGAATGGCGCAAAAACCTCCCATGCTGCCACCCGTCGTGACCAACGGGATCGAATCGGGAATCCCGTAGGCTTCATAAACGGCATCCACAATCCCGTCTACCATCTCCCGGGCCTGCCGGTTCATCCAGTGCCAGGGTCCACAATAAGGATAAACGATCAAATATCCCTTCTCCGCCAACATCTTCTCTTCCGAGGAAGGGGCCTCACGGAGCCTGGTATTATTCAGACCGTGGAACGAAATCATTACACCCCGGTAAGGTCCGGGCACCGAATCGAAAATCCACGCCATCTGCCGGGCTTCCCCGATCGTCAGGCCACGCCCGTTCCCCCCGGCGGCGGACACCGCGACAGGAAGGGCGATACAGAAGATGAAAAGAATGAACGACCGCTTCATACGCTGATTTTCATATACGTATACGTTATCTCAACCGGGGTTTTCCTCCTGCGGCCACGGCTTTCATCATCTTGCGCGTGTCTTCGAACTGCTTGAGCAGGCGGTTCACCTCCACGATCGTCACCCCGCTGCCCTTGGCGATCCGATTCTTACGGCTGGTATTGATCAACGAAGGATTTTCCCGCTCGGCCGGAGTCATCGAAAAGATGATCGACTCGGTCTGCTTGAAGACGTCGTCGCTGATTTCCACATTCTTGAGCGCCTTGCCCACGCCCGGAATCATCGAAGCCAGATCCTTCAGATTGCCCATCTTCTTGATCTGTCCGATCTGGGTAAGGAAATCGTTGAAATTGAACTGATCCTTGATGATCTTCTTTTTCAGTTTGCGGGCCTCATCCTCGTCGTACTGCTCCTGCGCCCGCTCTACCAGCGAAACGATGTCACCCATACCGAGAATCCGGTCGGCCATACGTTCCGGGTGGAACACCTGCAAAGCATCCATCTTCTCGCCCGAAGAGATGAATTTCAACGGTTTGTTAACCACCGCACGGATCGAAATGGCCGCACCGCCCCGTGTATCGCCGTCGAGCTTGGTCAGCACCACGCCGTCGAAATCGAGACGGTCATTGAATTCACGGGCCGTATTCACCGCATCCTGCCCCGTCATGGCATCCACGACGAAAAGGGTCTCGCTCGGCCGGACCGCCTGCTTGATCGCCGTGATCTCCTGCATCATCTCCTCGTCCACGGCCAGACGTCCGGCCGTATCGACGATCACCGTATTGAGTCCCTTGCTACGGGCATACCTGATGGCGTTTTCGGCGATCTGCACCGGATTCCGATTCCCCTCCTCCGTGTAAACCTCCACACCGATCTGGCTCCCGAGCACCTTCAGCTGCTCGATGGCGGCCGGACGGTAAACGTCACCGGCCACGAGCAACACGCCGCGTCCCTTCTTGCTTTTGATCAGATTGGCCAGTTTCCCGGAAAAGGTCGTCTTACCGGAACCTTGCAGACCGGCGATCAACACCACGGCAGGACTTCCCTCCAGCCGGATATCGGTCATCGTTCCTCCCATCAACCGGGCCAATTCGTCCCGGACGATCTTGGTCATCATCTGACCGGGCTTTACGGCTTTCAACACATCGGCCCCCAACGCCTTCTGTTTCACTTCGTCGGTGAACGATTTGGCCACCTTATAGTTGACGTCGGCGTCGATCAACGCCCGGCGAATCTCCTTCAGCGTTTCGGCCACGTTGATCTCGGTGATACGCCCCTCGCCCTTCAGAATCTTAAAGGAACGCTCCAGTTTATCGGTTAAATTCTCAAACATCGTTTCGGATTTTCAATTCTTTCCACAAATATAATCAATTTCGCGTGCAAGTCAAGAACGCACGCCGGGACACGAAACCGCCCTGCGGCACAGGATGCGCGAACCCGTCGCAAATATACGAAATAGTTCCGGGATGCAGGCTTTCCAAGCCGATTTTCAAAGGCTTCTTTCCTGCATACGAAAAGCGGCCTCTTTCCGAAGCCGCTTTCCGTATTCCGTATCTCTCCGTCCGTCTATCCCAGGAAGCTGAGCAGCACACCGGCCGCCACGGCACTTCCGATCACACCGGCCACATTGGGCCCCATGGCGTGCATCAACAGGTAATTGGTCTTGTCGTACTTGATACCCATATCCTGCGACACGCGTGCGGCCAGCGGTACGGCCGAAACACCCGCATTGCCGATCAGCGGATTGATCTTGTTTCCCTCCTTCAGGAAGAGGTTCATGAACTTCACGAACAGCACGCCCGAAGCCGTAGCGATGAAGAAGGCACAGGCGCCGATAGCGAACGTACCGACCGATTTCAAGGTCAGGAAGGTGGTCGCCTGGGTGGAGGCACCCACCGTCAGACCGATCAGAATCGTCACGATGTCGATCATCGGGCCGCTGGCCGTATTGGCCAGACGTTTCGTCACGCCGCACTCCTTGAGCAGGTTCCCGAAGAACAGCATACCCAGCAGGGGCAAAGCCGAAGGCACCAGGAAAGCCGTGAAGAGCAGTCCGATAATCGGAAAGAGGATTTTTTCGGTCTGCGAAATCTGACGGGGCGGCTTCATATGGATCACGCGCTCTTTCTGGGTGGTCAGCAGGCGCATCACGGGCGGCTGGATCAAAGGCACGAGCGCCATGTACGAATACGCCGAAATAGCAATGGCACCCATCAGGTCGGGAGCCAGCCGGCTCGACAGGAAGATGGCCGTGGGACCGTCCGCACCGCCGATGATACCGATAGCCCCGGCCTCAGCTGCCGTATAGTCGAAACCCAGCGCTCCCAATCCGAGCACCGCCATGTAGGCAGCGAAAATGCCGAACTGCGCAGCAGCGCCCACCAACATCAGTTTGGGATTGGAGATCAGGGCCGAGAAGTCGGTCATCGCACCGATTCCGAGGAATATCAGCGGAGGATACACCCCTTTCACCACCCCGAAATAGAGGTAGTTGAGCACCGAACCCTCTTCATAGATGCCCACCTCCATGCCGGGAAAGAACGGGATATTTCCCACGATGATACCGAACCCGATCGGAACCAGCAGCATCGGTTCGAAGTGTTTGGCGATCGCCAGATAGATGAAGATCATACCGATCACGATCATGACCAGATGGCCCCACGTCAAGTTGGCGAAACCCGTGAAAGTATAGAACTGCTGAAGATTATCCCCCAGAAAAGAGAAGAATCCCGGATTTGCTGCTTCTGCCAACATATGCCTAACCGATTGTCATCAGCACGTCGCCTTCGAGCACCGAATCGCCCTGGTTGACGCTGACAGATTTCACAATACCTTCCACGTCGGAGTCGATGTTGTTCTCCATCTTCATGGCCTCGAGGATCAGCAGACGCTGGCCGACCGACACGTGATCACCCACCTTGACGGCAAGATTCAGCACCACTCCCGGCAGCGGGCTCTTCACCGGCGTCCCGGCTCCGGCGGCCTGCGGTTTGGCGGTTTTGGCCACGGCGGGATGCGCATCGGTCGAAGGAACGACGGGACTCTGCACCAGTTTCGGGGTTTTGGTCTTGGCGGCCACGCCCTCCACTTCCACCGTGTAATCGACCCCGTTCACCGTCACGTTGGCCTCGTTGTCGTCAACGCTGTTCACCGCCACGGTGTAGTCGTTTCCGTTTATCTTGAATTTATACGTTTTCATACTGTTTCTGCTTATTTTTTATTGGGAATTTGACGTAACCCGTAGATCTTGGAACTCCACGGAGAGTATGCCCGGGCCACCCGGTTGATGGTCAGCACGGTAGACTCCTTGTCGTGCATCTCGCTGCGATACATGTGAAGAGCCATCGCTATGGCGGCTATTTCCGCTTCGCCGCTGAACGTATTGCCTTTCACCTTGTTCAACAACGGTTCGGAAACCTTGCCGGCAGCATTCTGGTTCTTCTGCGTCACCTTCTTCATGGTCTTGCCCAGCAAACTGAACAGGATGTAGAGGATCAGCAGCGCCGAAAACACCACGCTCATGGCCGTAATGGCCATAATGATTCCCGAAGGGTCCATCCGGCGGAACTTCTCGTGTTTGGGCACCTCGTCAATCACGTCATTCGTAGCTCCCGGCGTCGTCCGGGGCAGTTTCCCGAATACGGGACCTTCGTCCGTTTCCAGCACGCCGATCGAAACGTCAGGCTCCTGTTCGGAAACCTCGTAACGGATTTCATCAATCGGTTTCCCCTTTCCGCTGGCATCCAACAGGGCCAGATAACCCGTCTGGTCCAGCGTGAAATTGGTATGGAACGTTCCCTTGGTGTCGGTTCCGTCGCAGAAAAAGACAATGTAATCCCGGGGAGCGACCACCGTACGCGGATCGCCCGAAGGAATCCGGTAGGTGTACCGGTTGTCGCCCAGTTTCACCGAAAGGTGGGCCCCGGCGAGGTTGACCTTCGAATACCCGGTATTGAAGAGCTCGATCCAGCCGATCCGCTTTCCGTAGTCGTCCTCATAGTTGTCTACGTTGCGGACCATGACCTCGTTGATCCTGATGTCCTTGATACCCTGCGCCGAAACGCCCGCACCCAGCATCAGCATCAATCCTAATGCGAACAGTCTCCTCATAGCCTACAACGGAATATTAGAGTGTTTCTTGGCCGGATTGACCAGCTTCTTGGTGGCCAGCGACTGCAGGGCGCGGATGATCCGGAACCGGGTATTGCGCGGCTCGATCACGTCGTCGATATAACCGTATTTGGCAGCCACGTACGGATTGGCGAACTTGCGCCGGTACTCCGACTCCTTCTCGGCCATGAACTTGGCCTTCTCCTCCGGATCTTCGATGGCGGCGATCTCCTTCGAAGAGAGCACCTCGATCGCTCCGGCCGGACCCATTACGGCGATTTCGGCCTGCGGCCATGCATAGTTGATGTCGCCCCGCAGATGTTTGGAACTCATCACACAGTAGGCACCTCCGTAGGCCTTGCGCAGGATCACCGTCACCTTGGGCACCGTCGCCTCGCCGTAAGCGAAAAGCAGTTTGGCCCCGTGGATAATGATACCGCCGTATTCCTGGGCCGTTCCCGGCAGGAAGCCCGGTACGTCCACCAGCGTCACGATCGGAATATTGAACGCATCGCAGAAACGCACGAAGCGGGCGGCCTTACGCGAAGCGTTGATATCGAGCACACCGGCCAGATACTTCGGCTGGTTGGCGATAATTCCCACGCTCTGTCCGTTGAAACGGGCGAAACCCGTCACGATATTGGGAGCGAACAAGCTCTGACTCTCGAGGAATTCCCCGTTGTCCACGACGGCGCGGATCACTTCCAGCACGTCGTACGGTTTGTTCGGATTGTCGGGAATGATCTCGTTGAGCGCATCCTCCAGACGGTCGATATCATCGGTGCAGACGGTCAGCGGGGCATCTTCCAGATTATTCTGGGGCAGATAGCTCAGCAGTTTACGAATCAGCCCCATACCGTCTTCCTCCGTGTCGGCCACGAAATGGGCCACACCGCTTTTGGCTGCATGGATCGAAGCGCCGCCCAGCTGCTCCTGGCTTACCTCCTCGCCCGTCACTGTCTTCACCACCTTCGGCCCGGTCACGAACATATAGCTCGTACCCTTGCTCATGATGATGAAATCGGTCAGCGCCGGCGAATAGACGGCACCACCCGCACAAGGGCCGAAAATAGCCGAAATCTGCGGAATCACGCCCGAAGCCAGAATGTTGCGCTGGAAAATCTCCGTATAGCCGCTCAAGCTGTTCACACCCTCCTGGATACGGGCACCGCCGGAGTCGTTGATGCCGATCAGCGGAGCACCGGCCTTCATGGCCATATCCATCACCTTGCATATCTTGGCCGCAAAGGTTTCGGAAAGCGAACCGCCGAAGACCGTGAAATCCTGGGCGAAAACATAGACCAGCCGACCGTCCACGGTGCCGTATCCGGTCACCACACCGTCGCCGTAATAGGTCTCGTTCTCCAGCCCGAAATTGTGGCAGCGGTGCGTAACGAACATGTCGAACTCCTCGAAACTGCCTTCGTCCAGCAGCATTTCGATCCGCTCGCGGGCCGTATATTTACCTTTCTTATGCTGCGAGTCGATCCGTTTCTGTCCTCCGCCCAGTTTGGCCTGTTCGCGCAGGCGGATCAACTCCTCGATTTTACCCTGATTGCTGCTCATAATCCCGTCAGATTATTTCTTGTTCTTATCCTCGCACAGTTCGGTCAGCACGCCGAAAGTCGATTTCGGGTGCAGGAAAGCGATGCTCAGCCCCTCGGCGCCCTTGCGCGGAGCCTTGTCGATCAGCTGCACGCCCTTGCTCTCGGCATCAGCCAGCGCATCCTCGACACCCTCCACGGCGAAAGCCACATGATGCACACCGGCCCCCTTCTTTTCGATGAACTTGGCGATCGTACCGTCTTCCGAAGTCGATTCCAGCAATTCGATCTTGGTCTGTCCCACCTTGAAAAACGCGGTCTTCACCTTCTGGTCAGCGACCTCCTCGATGTTATAGCACTTCAGGCCCAAAACGTTTTCCCAGTACGGAATGGCTTCATCAAGACTCTTGACGGCAATCCCGATGTGTTCGATGTGTGAAACTTTCATGATTTTTGAAATTTTTTATAATGTAAATATAATTTATTGTTTTTCAGCATCTTCCCCTTTACACGGAAGCCTCTTACAAAGATAGAGGGAATATCCGGATTAATAAATATTTTCATCATATTTTTTTCGTCTTTTTTACGGATTTTCCGACCGATTTCCCCCCGATCACAAACTCTGGTAAACCCGCATCAGATTGGCAGCGATATGCTCCTGCCGGAAACGGGCCGCATGACGATATCCCCTTTCGGCCAGTTCCGCACGCAGGGCAGTGTCGCCCAACGCCCGCCCGATCGCATCCGCCATCTCTTCCGTACTGGCCGGATCGACATAGAGGCAGGCATCACCGCCCGTCTCGGCAAAGACACCCCCCCGGGTCGTAATGACCGGAATCCCTGAATTGAGCCCTTCGAGAATCGGGATGCCGAATCCTTCGAACAACGAAGCGTAGACCAGCGCATCCGCCATCTGGTAAAGGGCAGGCAGATCGGACGTCTCGACCCCGGTCAGAAAATGAATCCGGTCCGCAAGCCCGTGGCCGGCGGCATAACTTTCGACCCGGTCAGCATAGGGTGTCCGCCGCCCGCACACCACGAGTTCCGTATCCAATCCGTTTTCGGCGATCGCACGCACGGCAAGCAACAGGTTCTTGCGCTCCTCCACGGTACCCACACTCAACAGATAGTGTCCGGGCAGTCCGTATTTCATCCGCACGCGCCGACGTTCCCCCTCGTCCACCCGGTCATAAAAAATCGGATTGCAGCCCTGGTAGACCACGTCTATTTTCTCGGAAGGGACTCCCCAGAATTCCATCAGGTCATTCCGGGTCTGGCCGCTGATAGCGATAATCCGGTCGGCATTCCGGCAGCTTCCGGCATACTTCCTAGTGTACAGCCAACGATCGGCCGGTCTGTAAAGCCGGGGATAACGCACGAATATCAGATCATGGATCGTCACCACGCTCCGCACCCCCGATCGGCGGATGTCGGCAGGCAACTCGTTGCTCAACCCGTGATAAATGTCCAACCCCGCCCGACGCAGGCTGCCACTCATGGCATAACTCCTCCACAGGGAGGAAAAACACCGGGACACGCCCTCGGGATAGAGCGTCCGCACGCCCTCGGGCACGGCGAATCCGACGGGATTACCCTCTTTCGGAGAAAAAAGCAGATACTCGTGGCCGGGACAATAACGGCTGAGCAGTTCCACACTGTCGCGGCTGTACGCTCCCAATCCGCTGCGGTTGAAAAAGACACGCTTGGCATCGAACCCTATACGCATAGGCCAGAAAGTTTTACGATTTCGACGGTGGGTAAAGTTACAACTTTAGCCCGGATATACGGCCCGAAACGGAATAATTTGTTATCTTCGCAGAAAATGAGCGGCCCATGAAACAGATCGCCTTGCTTGCGTTCGCCGCACTGGCATTGCTCCAGACGGTTAGCGCCCAGAAACTTATCGTGGGGGAACGCGCCCCGGAGCTCAGAATCGGGGAGTGGCTGTCCAAGGTCCCGGCCGAGGGAGACATGCCCCGGCTGGTGGAATTTTTCCATTCGGCCAGCAAGCCCTCCACCGACCGGATTCCCTCCCTGAACGCCCTGGCCAAAAAGTACGACGGAAAACTCCATGTCATCGTCGTCACCCGCGAGTCCCGCGACAAGGTGGCCCCGGCGCTGGCCGACCGCAGCAATCTGTTCTATGCGGGACTGGACGACGCGGGCAAAACCTTCTCCGCCTATGGGGTACGCTATCTTCCGTTCAGCGTGCTGATCGACGCGAAAGGACGCACCCGCTGGTTCGGCAACTCCGCCCACCTCACCGAAGAGATCATCAACCAAAACCTGTAACACGACCATGCCCAAGCACAACTTTCCGGACGACCACATAGACCACTACGAAAATCACCACAAGGAGCATTTCGACAGCGCCCTCAACGTCAATTCGGGCGTGGAACAGCCTCCGGTGGTGAATCCTCATTTCCGGCGGGTAAAACGCCACACGCTCACCACGGACGAGTATGTCGAAGGCATCCTCGCATCCAATATCACGATCCTCTCACAGGCCATCACGCTTATAGAAAGTCACAATCCGGCCCACTACGCCCAAGCGCAGGAGATCATCGAACGCTGCCTGCCCCACAGCGGACGTTCGGTGCGCATCGGCATTACGGGTGTACCCGGTGCCGGCAAATCGACCTTCATCGAGGCGGTCGGCGGCATGGTCACGGCAGACGGGCACAAACTGGCGGTACTGGCCATCGACCCCAGTTCGGAGCGGAGCGGAGGATCGATCCTGGGCGACAAAACCCGCATGGAGAGCATATCCTCGAATCCGGACGTCTTCATCCGGCCCTCCCCGTCGGCCGGATCGCTGGGCGGCGTGGCCCGCAAGACGCGCGAGACGATCGTCCTGTGCGAAGCGGCCGGTTTCGACGTGATCTTCATCGAGACGGTAGGCGTGGGACAATCCGAGACGGCCGTCCATTCGATGGTGGACCTCTTCATGCTGCTCCAGATTTCCGGAGCGGGCGACGAATTGCAGGGCATCAAACGGGGAATCATGGAGATGGCCGATCTGGTGGCCATCACCAAGGCCGACGGCGAAAATGTCGCCAAGGCGCAGATCGCACGCACACACTTCATCAATGCGCTGATGCTCTTTCCGACCCCCGAATCCGAGTGGCGCCCCAAAGTCTACACCTGCTCGGCAGTGGATAAATCGGGGCTAAGGGAGGTATGGGAAGGCGTGGAAGAGTTCCTCTCCTTCACCAAAAACAACGGATACTTCCACCGGAACCGCCAGCGGCAAAGCAAATACTGGATGTACGAAACGATCAACGAAGCGCTGAAGGAACACTTTTACCGCAATCCCGCCGTGGAGGAGGCCCTGCCGGGTTACGAACGAAAAGTGTTGGAGGACCGGATAAGTTCCTTCATCGCAGCCAAAGAGCTGCTGACGGCATACTTTTCCAAAACGGAATAAGAAGACCCTTCATCCGGGTATGAAAAAGGGTGCTCTCAAGAGAGCACCCTTTATTTTATTCACATTTCCCGTTTGCGGACAGCCGGGCTCCCTGACCCGGCCGCAGGATGAGGCTACTTTTTGGATGTCTCGATGATCCGGCGGCACTCCTCGAGCGACAGCTCGGCCGGAACCGCACCTTTGGGAATCCGGTAGTTCTTTCCCTTGTAGGCGATATACGGTCCGTAACGGCCGTTGAGCACCTGCAGATCGGGCTCCTCGGAGAAGGTCCGGATCGGGGTCTTCGCCGAAGCGTCCTTGTTCTTCTTCTCCTCGATCAGCTGTACGGCCCTCTCCAGTGTAATAGTGTAAGGATCGTCCGTCCTGGCCAGCGAAGTAAATTTACCGTCGTAACGGACATAGGGGCCGAACTTACCGATACCGATCACCACATCCTTTCCATCGATCTGACCCGCCACACGGGGCAGAGAGAAGAGTTCGAGCGCCTCCTCGAGCGTGATGGACGCAATCAACTGACCCTTTTTCAGGCTGGCATACCGGGGTTTTTCACCCTCCTCGTTTCCGCCGATCTGCACCATCGGACCATAACGGCCGATACGGGCCGACACCTCCTTACCCGTCGCGGGATCGACGCCCAACACGCGCACCGGGTGCGTATGCTGGGGAACGGCCCCCATCGCCTCCTCGACCGTGGCATGGAACGAGTCGTAGAACGAACGGATCATCTCCTGCCATCCTTTCTTTCCCTCGGCGATCTCGTCGAACTCCTTCTCCACGCTGGCCGTGAAATTATAATCCAGAATCGCCTTGAACTGCGCCTCCAAATAATCGTTCACCAACATGCCTATATCGGTAGGAGCCAGACGCCCCTTCTCCCGGCCAACATTTTCGGTGCCCGTCTTCTCGGTGATCTTTCCCTTTTCCAGTTTCAACTGAAGATACTCGCGCTTGACACCGTCACGGTTCTGTTTGACCACATAACCGCGATTGATGATCGTCGTAATGGTCGGGGCATAAGTCGAAGGCCGGCCGATCCCCAACTCCTCCAGGCGCTTGACGAGGGAGGCCTCGCTGTATCTCGGAGGCGACTGGGTGAAACGCTGCGTCGCGGTGACATTCACATCCGTCAGGGCATCGCCCACGGCCATACGCGGAAGCACGCCCTCGGCCGACTGTTCCCCTTCGTCGTCCACCCCTTCGGAGTAGAGCCTCAGGAAACCGTCGAAACGGATCACCTCGCCCGTAGCCACGAACAACTCTTTCGCACCGCTGACGTCGATCGTCACCGTCGTCCGGTCGATCCGGGCAGCGGCCATCTGCGAAGCGACCGTCCGTTTCCAGATCAGTTCATAGAGCCTTTTCTCAGCGGGCGATCCGTCGATCTCGGTCTTATTAATATAAGTGGGGCGGATCGCCTCATGAGCCTCCTGCGCACCTTTGGTTTTGGTCTTGAAGTTACGGGGTTCGGAATATTTTTCGCCGAACAGTTTGGTGATCTCCTCCTTCGAGGCGGCGATGGCCTGGGCGGCCAGATTCACTGAGTCGGTACGCATGTAGGTAATCGAACCCTGTTCGTAGAGCTTCTGTGCCACGGACATGGTTTGGGAAACCGACATACCCAATTTGCGGGCGGCCTCCTGCTGAAGAGTCGAAGTGGTAAAGGGAGGGGCCGGCGACTTCACGGCCGGTTTCTGCTCGCTCTTCACCACGGAGAACGAGGCTCCGTCGCATTTTTCGAGAAAAGCCCGAGCCTCCTCCTGCGTATCGAAACGCCGGTTCAGCTCGGCACGGAACAGCGTCTTGTCCGGATCGGAAGTGACGTAAAACTGGGCCACCACCCTGAAATAAGGAGTCGGTACGAAACCTATGATCTCCCGTTCGCGCTCCACCAGCAGACGCACAGCCACGCTCTGCACACGCCCGGCCGACAGGGAAGGCTTTACCTTTTTCCATAACACGGGCGAAAGTTCGAACCCGACGAGCCGGTCGAGAATCCGGCGGGCCTGCTGGGCGTTGACCAGATTCATGTTCACGGTACGGGGCTTTTCGATGGCAGCCAGAATGGCCGGTTTGGTGATCTCGTGGAATACGATCCGGCGGGTCTCCTCCACCGGCAGCCCCAACACCTGCGTCAGATGCCAGGCAATAGCCTCCCCTTCGCGGTCTTCATCGGAGGCGAGCCACACCCGTTTGGCGCTTTTGGCCAGTTTGGAAAGCTCGGCCACCACCTTTTTCTTGTCGTCCGAAATTTCGTAGGTCGGAGCGAAACCGTGCGGAATGTCGATTCCCAGATCCTTCTTGGCCAGATCGCGGATATGCCCGAAGCTGGACTTAACCGTATATTCCTTACCGAGAAACTTTTCGATGGTCTTGGCTTTGGCCGGCGACTCAACGATCACTAAATTTTCCGTCATAAATCCCTTATTGCATAAAAAGCGAAAACCTAAAGAAGTCTTTAGGTTCGCCTTTAACTTATTTCATTAAAGTGTATGTCAGTATCAATTTCATCCTTCCCTCTCCCGTAGCGGGACTCCGCAGAGCCACTTGCCCGAAAGTGTAGGTCAGGGAGACGTCCGGCGTGAGATAAACCGTCTCCTGTTGGGCCGTGTGGCCCGGTTGCCAGCCGATCACCATCTTCTGGATATAGTTGGTGATGTCCATCAGATAGTAGTAATTACTACGGTTCAGGTATCCGTCGTAGGCGAGCGTACCGCCCTGCTGCTGTTCGTACTGGTAATAGTAATCCGGGATCGGGTCCAGATCGGAATAGTTGAAGAACATGCCCAGGCGTGAAGGAGCCTTGTCCATCGACTCGGCCCAGGTCAGCGGCGGCTGAGGCTCATCCATCTCGACGATCAGGCGGGCCTGGTTGATCACCATGCTCGCATTCCGGTACTCCTCGCCGTGTTTGTCGCGCAGTGCTTCGATCTCGGATTTCAATCGCTCGGAAAAACGCAGATAGGTCGTCACACCGGCCAACGTCTGCACATAAGCCGTGGAGACCGGATTATCCGAAGGCAGCGTATCGTTCAGCAGAGTTTCGATCTCGGTTCCGGCATAATCGTGCAGAATCCGGGAGATGGACGTGTTGTACGAGTAGGTTCCGTCGTCGAAATAGTAACTGAGCGAAACGGTGCTGTCCTTGTCGGTCTCCGTATCCCGGAAATGGGTATACAGCGTCATGTAGGACTCTTCGAGCGTGATACTCGAAAGGGCCGCATCCGTCTCCGTATCGGCAGGGGCCGGTGCGATATAAAGTCCGTTGAACATGCTGAGGAAAGCGGTATCCGCTTCATAGACCGAAGCGGGAGCATCGGCCAGCCGCTGCATGAAAGCCCGGCCTTTCTCGCCGCTCTCTTCCGCCTTGAGCGTAATCAGGAAATGTTCACCGGCCTTGTGCGTAAAGGTAAACAGGGGCTCCTGGTCGATCACCTCTTCCGCCGGAAAATCGACGTAATAGGTGGAATCCATCGCAATCGGTTTGTTCACCTCGTAGATATTGTATGTCAGCGTCATGGACGAATCGCCCGAATAACTGCCCACATAGAGATTGAGCTGAATCGAATCGGCCTTCGGGCTCGGTCCGAACCGGTTTTCCGTATCGGTGAAGGCCCCGGGCACATACTGCATGAGGGCGCTGGCCGTAGTCTTGCCGTACGTGTCGGACAGAGTGTTGCCCAGAAAGGTAACCCCCAGATTGTTGGAGGGGATCTTATTGGTCTGGGTCAGATAGGCGTCTATGCTGTAAACGGTATCCACGGCAAAGGCGGGACGGAAACTGTCCGGCAGGAAATTCAGCCCCAGCGAATCGTCCACGGAGGTACACGCCGACAGCGAAACAGACAGTATCGCCGTTACGCACAGATATCTCGTTGTCCGCCTCATCGCATCAAAACAATTCTTCATAAAATTTCTGATAATTATCAAGGTATTGTGCCGTCGATTTGTCCTGATACGGAAGCACGGGCTTTCCCGTTTTGCCGAGATATTCCATAACCGCGGGATCGGGATTGTGCGCTTCGATGACAACACCGTCTGCGTAATCAATAACGAACTTCATCAGGTTTTGGTATGAAGGCTGCGCGATTAATTCCAGTTTATCACTCTGGACACCTTCGTTTTGTATCTTGGTTCCGAAATTCTCGTCGAGTTGTCCCCCGAATCCGTCGTCGTAGAGCGAAACGACGATCTTCGCGTCGCGGAACAGGGGGTCGTCCACGAAAGCGCCCCGCAGATAGAGGGGCACGATCGCCGAAAACCACCCGTGGCAATGGACCACATCGGGCTGCCAGCGCAACTTCTTCACGGTCTCGAGCACGCCGCGCGCAAAGAAAATAGCCCTTTCGTCGTTGTCCGGGAACCACTTCCCGTCGGCATCGGTCAACACGGCCTTGCGGCTGAAGTAGTCGTCGTTGTCGATGAAATAGATCTGGACCCGCGCGGCCGGAATCGAAGCCACCTTGATGATGAGCTGGTGGTCATTGTCGTCGATGATCAGGTTCATCCCCGAAAGGCGGATCACCTCGTGCAACTGGTTGCGGCGTTCGTTGATACAGCCGTACCGCGGCATGAACGTCCGGATCTCGTAACCCCGTTCCTGCATGGTCTGCGACAGTGTCCGGCACAGCGAGGACATTTCGGTCTCCGGAAGATAGGGGGTGATCTCCTGGCAGACGTAAAGGATTCTGGTACTGCTCATCGATGATTTCTGTTAATTCGGCGACTTTCCATGCACAAAGGTACTAAAAAATTACCATTCCGACAACTCCTGCCGGGACACCCGTTCCGCAACCGTCAACCGTCAGATTATCAACATGGCATCCCCGTAGGTTCCGAAGCGGTATTTCTCCTCTTTGGCCACCTTGTAGGCATTCATCACCGTGTCGTAGCCACCGAAGGCGGCCACCATCATCAGCTGAGTGGAGTAGGGCAGATGGAAATTACTGATCATCGAATCGGCCACGCTGAATTCGTAGGGACAAAAGATGAACTTGTTGGTCCAGCCTTCGTAAGGCTTGAGGAATCCTTCGGTCGAAACGGAACTTTCGATCGTCCGCATCACCGTGGTCCCCACGGCACAAACCCGGCGTCCCTTCTCCTTGGCATGATTGACGGTCTGCGCCGCATCCTCGGGAATGAAAATCTGCTCGGAGTCCATCTTATGCTTGGTCAGATCTTCGACATCCACCGTACGGAAATTGCCGAGCCCCACGTGCAGGGTGATTTCGGCCGTCTGAATTCCCTTGATCTCCATCCGTTTGAGCAGATGCTTGCTGAAATGGAGACCGGCCGTCGGGGCCGCCACGGCCCCCTCGTGTTTGGCGAAAATGGTCTGGTATCGTTCGTCGTCGATCGGTTCCACCTTTTCCCTCACCCATTTGGGCAGCGGCGTCTCACCCATCTTGTAGAGCGTGGCCTTGAACTCTTCGTAACTGCCGTCGAACAGGAAGCGCAGCGTACGACCCCTCGACGTCGTATTGTCGATCACCTCGGCCACCAGCAGGTCGTCGTCCCCGAAATAGAGCTTGTTCCCGATCCGGATCTTCCGGGCGGGATCCACCAGCACGTCCCACAGGCGCAGGTCGCGGTTCAGCTCACGGAGCAGGAAAATCTCGATTTCGGCGCCGGTCTTCTCTTTGTTGCCGTACAGACGGGCAGGGAAAACTTTGGTATTGTTGAAAATAAAGACGTCGTTCTCATCGAAATAGTCGATCACATCCTTAAAAATCCGGTGTTCGATCTCCCCCGTGTCCCGGTGCACGATCATCAGGCGGGACTCGTCGCGGTTCTCGGTCGGATACTTGGCCAGCATATCCGGCGAAAAGGGGTAGTTGTACTGGGATAGCTTCATAGCGTTCGAAATTCGATTTTACATGCGCATAACAAAATATATACGCGAAAAATCTAATTTTGTTTCGCGGAACCCAGAATTTTTTCGATCTCCTCCAGCGCGTAACACTCCTCCACCCGGAAATTCCCGCTGCGCGTACGGCACAAAGCGGAAAGATAGGCTCCGCTTCCGAGTTTTTCGCCCAATTCCTGTGCGATGGACCGGATATAAGTCCCCTTGCTGCATGCGATCCGCACTTCGACCGCAGGGGGCGCCCAACGCAGGATCTCCATCGAATAGACCGTGATGAGCGCACGCCGCATGGCGACCTCCCGGCCGGCCCGGGCATATTCGTAGGCCCGCTTCCCTTCGATCATCTTGGCGGAATAGACGGGAGGGGTCTGCAACCTCTCTCCGCACAGAACCCGGAGAGCCTCTTCGGTCATCTCCCGGGTAATATGTTCCCACGGATAAATCCGGTCCACCGGATGTTCCATATCGAAACTGGGGGTAGTGGCCCCCAGCGTGAATTCGGCCACATACTCCTTCGCCTCGGCCTGCAACGCCTCCGCCTGTTTGGTCGCCTTTCCAACACACAGGATCAGCACGCCCGAAGCGAGCGGGTCCAGCGTTCCCGCATGTCCGATCTTGATTTTCCTGTACCCAAGATGCTTCAGAAGCACCTTTACCTTGCGCACCACATCGGCTGAAGTCCATCCGAGCGGTTTATCGACGGGGATCACCGCCCCTTCCGGAAAATCGAGTTCTTTCGATAAAATCTTTTCCACAATATTTCAACTGTCAATCATACCGCGCCCAAAGGCAGACGAAAAGAAACGCCCTCTGTCATTTCATATAAACGCGATGGACTCCCGACTTGGCGATATTGCGGGCCACATCGAGATACGCCGGCTTGCCGATCGTATAATATCCCAGGCAAAAAGCCGTAATACCCTCGCTGTGATTGAAACGCTTGGGACTTCCGTCCCGGTGAACATGCGTACCGCCCACCCGGGTATCGCCCCGCGTATCGACATTTCCTTCCGAGTCCACGCGCCCGCTCACGTAATCGAGGGTCCGGCCTGCCATGTAAGCGATCCTGTCACGCGTCTCCCTGTCAGGACAGACCAGACGGTAGCGCATGGCCATCATGGCTCCCGCATCCATGTAACTGGCATCCAGCCCGCCCAGCTCGGGACTCAGCCCGTCGGGCGTCATCAGATCCAGTCCTTCGCGGGAATAGGCCAGTGCGGCGTCCGACAGATATTCGTCTCCGGTCAGCCAGGCAATAGTCCCCAACGCTTCGCTGATGATATGCTTACGATGCGTATAAGGCTGATTGGTCTTTTTCCCCTCCCTGGCGATATCGGAATCGACCAGCCAATACCCGGTCTTGTGCAACCGGTCAAGATACCTATCTACTATATACTGATACTCGGGAAGTTTCGATTGCCGGATCAACAGCAGTCCGCGCGCTACGGACCCGGCGAATATCTCGGTGCTGTGGAACGGATCGGCACATCCGGGAAAGCCCCCGTCTTCGCCCTGACGGGAGAAAGCCCAGTCCAACTCCCTGACCGCCCGATCGATCAACCCCTTATCGTCGCCATCCAACATCCGGTGCACGATCCCTGCCTCGATCCGGTCCCCCGCGATACGCTGCTCCTCAATATACCAGCGATCACGTTCTCCCCGCTCGTATTTCAGATTGGCTCCGGCCGCTCCCGTCTCCGAAACGGGCTGAAAGCGATCCGGTACGAAAATCTCCTCCTGCAGAATCCGGCAATCGCACAGCACGTCCAACAGCCGCACCGTGTCCGGGACAGGCACGGCAAGTGCCGTCTTTTTATCCGCAGAGACACAGGACAGGAATCCTGCTATCACCGACAGCAGCAAAACCGATTCCGCTCCTCTCCACAACACTCGTTTCATCGTATTTATTTTTTAGGTCCGCAATTTTTCACATACTTATCACATCCTACCGGTTCTCTCTGAGACGCTGCCAGATCAAAGCCGAAGCCCCCAGAATGGCGGCATTTTTTCCGTCGATCCCCGAGGGAAGCAGTTTCACCTTGTTGCGGAAATTGGCCAGCATGTGCATTTCCATATACTTCTTGGTGGGTTCGAAAAGATACTTGCCAGCCTTGGCCAGACCGCCGAAAAGGAAGATCGCCTCCGGACTGGTGATGGTCACGGCATTGGCCAGCGCCCTCCCCAGCAACATTCCCGTATATTCGAATGCTTCGATAGCCAGAGGGTCGCCCGCCAGAGCCGCCTTGGTAATCATTTCGGCCGTCAGGTCGTTGAAGCTGACGTCGCGGAACTCGCTGTTCTCCGTATGGTCGGCCAGCAGTTTGAAAACCGTCCGTTTGATACCGGTAGCCGAAACGTAGGTTTCCAGACACCCTTTCCGGCCGCAACCGCACACGCGGCCCGTATGGTTGACGATCACGTGGCCCAACTCGCCGGCGAAACTGTCGTGCCCGTAGATGATCTGCCCGTTGGCCACGAATCCGCTGCCGAGCCCGGTCCCCAGCGTGATGACGATGAAATCCTTCATCCCCTTCGCTCCGCCGTAAACCATTTCTCCCACGGCCGCAGCCTTGGCGTCGTTGGTCATGATTACGGGAACCGACGGGAAAAAACGCTGCAGTTTTTCCACCACGGGCACGACCCCTTTCCAGACCAGATTGGCCGCATTTTCGATCGTACCCCGGTAGTAATTGGCGTTCGGGGCACCGATACCCACGCCGATCAGTTCATGTTCGATGTCCAGCTGTTTGAGCAGCGACTGGATGCCGATATAAAGCTCTTCGATGTATTGATCGAAATCGGGATATTGGCGGGTGGAGATGACCGACTCACCATACATGTTTCCCTGGTCGTCCACCAGTCCGAACGCCGTATTCGTGCCGCCGATATCGACGCCGATTGCCAGTTTTTTCATTCCGTTTCAGGTTGTTGAGTTTTTAAATAATTTTAATTTCAACCAAATATAGCGTTTTTTCGGCTCCTTCCAAAATTTTTTTGCCGGGAGAGCGTATCTTTGCGCCGAATAACCATTCGGATCATGTACACACAAGAAGAGATATCCGGCATCGTCCGGCAATACATGGCCTCGCTCGTCTTCCCGCCCCGCCCCCGGGAACTGTTCGCCCCGATCGAGTATTCGCTCGAGGAGGGGGGGAAGCGGCTGCGTCCCACCCTGCTGCTGATGGCCTGCAACCTGTTCAGCGAACAACCGCGCGAAGCACTCCCGGCAGCGGCGGCCGTCGAGATATTTCACAACTTCACTCTGCTGCACGACGACATCATGGACAATGCCGACGTGCGGCGCGGAAAACCTTCGGTGCACCGCCGGTGGGGTGCCAACGCCGCCATCCTTTCGGGCGATGCCATGATGATCTACGCCTACACCCTGCTCGGGCAATGCGATCCGAAGCTCCTGCCGGCCCTGCTCGAAACGTTCAACCGCATGGCCATGGAGGTGTGCGAAGGACAGCAGTACGACATGGATTTCGAAAGCCGCGAACAGGTGAGCGTGGACGAATACCTGAACATGATCCGGCTGAAAACTTCCGCCCTGCTCTCCGGATCGGTCGCACTGGGAGCCATGATCGGCGGCGCGGACGGGGAAAGCCTCGACAAGCTCGACCGGTTCGCCACTCAGTTGGGACTGGCTTTCCAGCTGCAGGACGACCTGCTGGACACCTATGGCGATGAAAAAACACTGGGCAAGGCGATCGGCGGCGATATTCTCGAAGGGAAAAAGACCTTTCTGATGATCCGGGCACTGGAACTGGCGGATCCGGCCCAACAGGAGACGCTGAAAAAAACGGCCGGGGACGCCTCGCTGACGACAACGGAAAAGATTCTCCGCGTCAGAGCCGTGTACGACCGGCTGGGCATCGCCCGCCTGACCCGGGAAGCGATCGCCCGCCATACCGCAGCAGCCATCGAAGCGCTCGACGCCCTCCGGCTTCCGGAAGAGAGAACGGCACCCCTGCACGCTCTGGCTACCGGCCTGCTGGAACGGGCCAAATAAAAAGGCTGGAACATGGAAAGCAAACCGACTCTCACACGTGACCGGATCGAAATCATGGCTCCCGCCGGATCGTATGAATCGCTGCGGGCCGCCATCACCGCGGGAGCCGATTCGGTCTATTTCGGCGTGGAAGGGCTCAACATGCGGGCCCGCTCCTCGTCGAACTTCACGCTCGACGACCTGACCCGCATCGCGGCGATCACACGCGAGCACGGCCTCAAAAGTTACCTGACGGTCAACACGATCATCTACGACGAAGATCTTCCCATGATGCGCCGCGTGATCGACCGGGCCAAAGAAGAGGGAATTTCGGCAGTCATCGCCTCGGATATGGCGGCGATCCTCTACGCCCGGGAAGCGGGCGTGGAAGTGCACGTCTCCACCCAACTCAACGTCTGCAACACGGAAGCGGTCCGCCACTTCGCCCGATGGGCCGACGTGATGGTGCTGGCCCGCGAACTTTCCCTGCCCCAGATCGAACGCATCCACCGGGCGATCGAGGAGGAGGACATACGGGGTCCTCTCGGCGAACGGGTCAAAATCGAGATGTTCGCCCACGGCGCACTCTGCATGGCCGTATCGGGGAAATGCTATCTGAGCCAACACATCGCGGGCTGTTCGGCCAACCGGGGCGCCTGCCAGCAGATATGCCGCCGCTCCTACGAACTGCGCGACCGCGAGACGGGCGAAGAGATTCTGGTGGAAAACCGTTACCTGCTTTCGCCCAAAGATCTCTGCACGATCGGTTTTCTCGACAAATTCCTCGCCGCAGGCGTGCGCGTTCTGAAAATCGAAGGACGGGCGCGCTCGGCGGAGTACGTGAAACGGGTCTGCGAATGTTACGACGAAGCGGTGCGGGCGGTCTGTGAAGGCACCTACACCCGGGAACGCTGCGAGGCATGGACGCAAAGACTCTCCACGGTCTTCAACCGGGGATTCTGGGAGGGATACTATCAGGGGACGCCACTCGTGGAACTCAACCGGGAGTACGGATCGTCAGCCACCAAACGTAAGGTCTACGTCGGCAAGGTGACCAATTTCTTCCGGCGGCCGCAGGTGGCAGAAATTACGACGGAAGCCTCGGGTCTGGACGAAGGGGACGAAATCCTCTTTCTGGGAGAGACTACGGGTGTGGTGGAGAGTTTCGCCACAGGCATCCGCGTAGCGGAGAAACCCGTCCTGCACGTCGCCCGCAAAGAGATCTGTTCGCTCCACACGCCGGAACCCGTCCGGCGGGGCGACAAACTCTACAAACTGGTGGATGCCTGAGGATTCGGCCCGGTCTGATCGCAGTAATAGAGCCTGCTCACGTCGAATCCCCGTTCGCGGGCCCGCTGCAACAGACGGTCGAGCACCTCGCGGGGCAAGGTCGGCGTACGGCTCAGTATCCACAGATAGTCGGGAGAAGAACTTCCCACCAACGCATAGGCATAATCCTCCGTATCCAGCTCCAGAATATAGTAGGTCATCGAGAACCAGAGGAAATAGACGGCCTTGAACTTTCCCTCCACAGGCGGGGGCGGCAGGCGGATCGTACCTTCGGCCGACCACTGTTTCCCGTTGGGCTTGTAACCCCGGTTGATGATGGTGACGGTTCCGTCCGGGTTCTTCAGATACTCGGCCGTCACGCGATCGAGATTCCGTTCGAGCGCATTGTCGAAACGGGCGATTTCGTACCATGTACCGAAATAGCGGTCTACCTCGATATTCTGCACCACGCTCAAATCCACCTCCCCGCCCCGGGCGTAGGAGCACACGAAACCCAGCAGGACGAATGTCCCGCACAATACGATGCTTTTCATGGTCTGACATTTTAGAATGAAAAAGCATAAACAGTGCCGGAAAGAACCCCCGCCTTCCTCTGCGGCGGTGTCACTCGCCGCCGAATTGCATCAGGTAGCTCTTGATGAAACCGTCGATCTCGCCGTCGAGCACCGCTCCGGTATCGGAAGTTTCGTATCCGGTACGGTGATCCTTCACCAGTTTGTAGGGATGCAGCGTATAGCTGCGTATCTGGGAACCCCACTCGATCTTCTTCTTCTGTCCCTCCAGTTCGTTCTGCTTCTCGCGCCGCTTCTCCAGTTCGATCTGGTAGAGACGCGATTTCAGGATACGCATGGCATTCTCGCGGTTCATCAGCTGCGAACGGGTCTCGGTATTCTCCACCACGATCCCCGACGGAAGGTGACGCAGACGCACGCCCGTCTCCACCTTGTTGACGTTCTGACCGCCCGCCCCGCTGCTGCGGTAGGTATCCCACTCGATATCGGCAGGATTAACCACGATCTCGATCGTATCGTCCACGGCAGGCGAGACGAAAACCGACGCGAAAGTCGTCTGGCGCTTGTTGTTGGCATTGAACGGAGAGAGCCGCACCAGCCGGTGCACGCCGCTCTCGCTCTTGAGATAGCCGTAGGCGTACTCTCCCTCGAATTCGAGCGTGGCCGATTTGACGCCCACCTCGTCGCCCTCCTGCATGTCCTGCAGACGCACCTTGTAGCCGTTCAGTTCGCCCCAGCGGGTGTACATGCGAAGCAACATGGCGGCCCAGTCCAGACTCTCCGTACCGCCCGCCCCGGAATTGATCTCCAGAATAGCGCCCAGCTTGTCCTCCTCGCTGCGCAGCATGTTCCGCATCTCCAGCGCTTCGGTCTTTGCAAGGGCTCGCCCGTACAATTCGTCGAGTTCGGCCTCCGAAGCGACACCCTCCTTCACGAAGTCAGGCATCAACTGGAGATCGTCCACGAGCGACGCCACCTCCCGGTAGTCGGTGATCCAACCCCGCAGGGAAGCCACCACCTTGAGTTGTTTCTCGGCGGCGGCAGGATCGTCCCAAAAGTCGGGCGCCTGCGTTTTCTGTTCCTCTTCTTCTAATTCGATAACCCTGTTATCGATGTCAAAGATGCCTCCTCAGCGAATCCTGTCGCCTTACAAGCTCTTTAATCTGTTCGGTAGTAATCATGTTCTATCTCTTGATTCGTTGAATATTCGTTCTATCCGGCCACGGAGCAGGGGATTCCCAGCGCCTCGACCCGGTCGGCGATCCGGCGGAGCTCCTCCACGGGGACCTTTTCCAGGTTCTCGGCCGGCGTATCGCGGTCGATCGTATAGATCATCACCTGGCGGGGACGGATCTGACCGATCAGCTCCAGCCAGGCATCCACCTCGCGCGGCGTGGCGTTATCCACCCGCCTCCCGCCGTACTCGCCCCGCAGGAACATGGTCTGGACGATCAGCCGGCCTTCGAACAGTTTCATGTTCTCCACCGTCTCCGCCACCGAATAACGGCCATTGGGATTATCGACCAGACGGACCGTTTCATCGAAAGCGGAATCGAGTTTCAGGATATTGTTGTCCACTTTCATCAGTGCCTTCCGTACGGATTCGCGGCCGATCATCGTGGCATTGCTCAATACGGAGACCTTCGCCGAGGGACATACCGCATCACGCAAGGCGATCGTATCGTCGATAATGGCCGGAAAGTCGGGGTGCATGGTCGGCTCGCCGTTTCCGGCAAAGGTGATGACGTCGGGAGGCGTCCCGGCGGCCACCATTTCCTGCAATTTCTCTCCGAGCAGACGCCGTACGTCCTCCCTCCGGTTGAAGCGAGGCCGCAGACCGTGCCGTGCCCAGCCGCATTCGCAGTAGATGCAGTCGAAACTGCACAACTTACTCTCCAGCGGAAGCAGGTTCACCCCCAGCGAAAGCCCCAGCCGGCGGCTGTGCACCGGTCCGAAAATGATATCGTGATACAATGAAGTAGCCATACCGGAACAAAGATACTAATTTGTCGCAAATATACATTATCGCCCAACAATCCATTCCCAATAAATCTTGCACCCGGTCACAAAGCCGCCGAATCGTTGTGCACCAGAACGATTAAAACCGTATCTTTGAAAAATCAACCCTAACCCTATACGACCCATGAAAAAACGACTGTCCCGTATTCTTTTTCCGCTTCTTGCCGGCTGGATCATGACCGCCTGTTCCGCCACCGATCCGTTGTCGATAAAGATTTCCGCTCCGGCCGACACCGACGATCCCCGTAAGGATTACACCCGGATCTTATACGAAACACTCGAAAACCATCCTGCCCGAAAGTTGCAAATCGTGTTCGAACCGGGAACCTATCACTTCTATCCCGACCACGCGGCAGGGAAATACCATGCCATCACGAACCACTCCAACCTGTATCGCTATTTCGCATTTCCGCTCATCGGATACGATTCCGTAGAGATCGAAGGCAACGGAGCCGAATTCATCTTCCACGGAGTCATCACACCATTCCTGATAGAGAGATCCAGCGGCATCACGATCAAAAACATACGGATAGACTGGGAATACCCGTTTTACCTGCAAGCCGAAATCACCCGCAAAAACGAAACGACGAAGGAGGTCGGCATCAGAATCGACACCACGATCTCCAAACCCGTCTATCGGGACGGCCGGCTTCGCATCCAAGGTCCCGGCTGGCAGTTCGACTACCTGGGCCAGAACATCACCTTCGATCCGGCCACGCGTGCAGTGGCGTTCATGGCTGAAACAGCACGCCTGCCGGTCGATGATCTCTATGCCGAAAAGATCGACGAACTGAACTATACGATAAAGTGGGACCGTTCGGCCGCTTTGCCGGAACCCGGACACATCGTCACCTTCCGGGGCGCCATGTCCGAGAACCGGCTCGCCCCGGCCATCCACATCAGCGGCTCACGCAACGTCACCCTTCAGGACATTACCATCCATCACTGCCCGGGCATGGGAATCATCGGGGAAAAAAGTGCGGACATCACGCTCGACCGTATCCGGGTAATGCCTCGGGAGGGCTCGGGACGCATCGCCTCCAGCATGGCCGATGCCACTCATTTTTGTAACTGCGCCGGCAAACTGACCGTACGGGACTGTCTGTTCATGAATATGCTCGACGACGGCATCAATGTCCACGGCACCTACACCTCGGTCGAAGAGATCCGGAACCGGTCCGAAATCATCGCTTCGCTGAATCATTTCCAACAGAGCGATTTCCATTTCGCCGACCGGGCGGACACCCTTCGCATCGTCGATGCCGAAACCATGCTTCCCAAACAGACCTGCGTGGTAAAAGAGGTCGTGAAGATCAACGAATATCTGTTCCGCATCATCACGGAAAATCCCTTGTCCGGGGAGATAAAACCCGGCGACGGCATCGAAAACATCTCCTGGTACCCCACGGAGTTTCTCTTCAGCGGAAACACGATCAAGAACAACAGGGCCCGGGGTATCCTGTTGAGCATTCCCTCGAAGTGTCTGATCGAGAACAACACCATATCGGTCATGAAAAATGCGATCCTTCTCGAAGGCGACCTTCTGCACTGGTTCGAATCGGGAGCCGTACGCGATGTCGTGATTCGGAACAACCGTTTCGGAGAGTGCTCCTACGGAGGGGGAAATTTCCCGCTGATTTCGATCAATCCCCAGATGTCCGCTTTCAAGCAGAACGAATATTACGAAAAAAACATTCTCGTCACGGACAATATCATCGCCTCGTCTTTTTCCAATCTTATCCAGGGACATGGCGTGTACGGGCTGACCATCCAAGGGAACAAATTCGTCAAGACCGACACGTACGACGATCCTTTCCGCGGTCAGCCGATCATCCGGCTCCATCATTGCGGCGGAACAAAGATCATCCGCAATCAATTCGACAACCTGTCGCCGGCAATCGAAGTCGACCGTTCCACCTTTAACGACGATTTCCAGACCGATATCCGCAACGTAATCACTGAAAAAAACGAATAGCGTTACCGACGGTTCCGCGGTTTCATACCGCAATCCCGAAAAAAATACGACAACCCGTTGTGGTTGTCGTATTTTTCATCCGCCGACCCTTCTGAAAGGGTGGCTCCAAAACTTTTCTACTTCCGGTAAATCTTGGTATAGCCGTAGATAGCCTCGTCGCCGAGCTCCTCTTCGATACGAAGCAGCTGGTTGTACTTGGCCATACGGTCGGAACGGCTCAGCGAACCGGTCTTGATCTGCCCCGAGTTGGTGGCTACGGCAATGTCGGCGATGGTCGAATCCTCGGTCTCACCCGAACGGTGCGACGTCACGCTGGTATAGCCGGCACGGTGAGCCATCTCGATGGCATCCAGCGTTTCGGTCAGCGAGCCGATCTGGTTTACTTTGATGAGGATCGAGTTACCGCATCCCATCTCGATGCCCTTCTTCAGGAACTCCACATTGGTCACGAACAGATCGTCGCCCACCAGCTGGCATTTGTCACCCAGTTTGGCGGTCAGCACCTGCCAGCCTTCCCAGTCGTTCTCGCTCATACCGTCCTCGATCGAGTCGATAGGGTATTTGGCGACGAGCTCTTCCAGATAGGCAACCTGCTCAGCCGAAGTACGCTTGGCTCCCGTGGGACCTTCGAACTTCGTATAGTCATAAATGCCGTCCTTGTAGAACTCGGACGATGCGCAGTCCATACCGATGGCCACATCGCCGCCCTCGCATTTGCGTCCGGGCTTGTAACCGGCTTTCTTGATCGCCTCGATGATCGACTCGAGCGCGTCTTCCGTACCTTTCAGTGCGGGAGCGAAACCGCCCTCGTCGCCTACGGCGGTGCTCAGGCCGCGGTCGTGCAGCACCTTCTTCAGCGCGTGGAACACCTCGGCACCCATCCGCAGCCCCTCCTTGAAGGAGGAGGCTCCCACGGGACGGATCATGAACTCCTGGAAGGCGATCGGAGCGTCGGAGTGTGACCCTCCGTTGATGATGTTCATCATCGGAACGGGCAGTGTCTTGGCATTGGTTCCGCCGATGTAGCGATAAAGGGGCATGCCCAGCAGATTGGCAGCCGCACGTGCGCAGGCCAGCGAAACACCCAGAATGGCGTTGGCACCCAGGTTGCTCTTGGTCGGGGTTCCGTCCAGTGCGATCATCGCCTTGTCGATGCCCACCTGGTCCGTTACGTTCATTCCCACGATCTCCTTGGCGATCACTTCGTTCACGTTCTGAACGGCTTTCAGCACGCCCTTGCCCGAATAACGGCCCTTGTCGCCGTCACGCAGTTCGAGAGCCTCGTTCTCGCCGGTCGATGCGCCCGACGGCACGGCGGCACGTCCGAAAGCACCGCTGGCGGTTACTACTTCCACCTCTACGGTGGGATTGCCTCTCGAATCAAGGATCTCTCTGGCATGAACATTTACAATCTGTCCCATAGCTTCAATTCTTTAATTGGTTATATCGTTTCCTTTTGCTTCAACGACTTCCTTCTTCCGGCCTCCGCTTCCGACGAACCGGCCGAAAAACGTTTCAAAGATACAACATTGCCGGTTATTAAACAAATTTAAAAAAACCGAAATGACACTCTTCCGGAACCGACACCACAGGGATCCGTTCAACGGGACTTTCGGACGACCACATCGTCCCATAAGTTTTTGAAATAGGCGATGGTATGCAGCCTCCATTCCGTATAGCGGGAATGTCGGCGGCGGGGCAGGGCGGGAGCCGGCGGAGCAGGCGTGAACCAGGAGAGGGAAACCAGATGGATCGCCACGGTATTCTCCGTCACGGACATATCGCCCGGATGCCCTCCCTGCGTAGTGAAATAGTCGTAAGGATAGAGATGGTAATCGTGTTCCAGCACCTGGGGATACCGGTATTCGTCGTTCCGGAAACCGAACCGGAACGCCGTCCGGCTCAGGAGCCAGGGCATGACATATTCGCCGATCTTTTCCGGAACGAACGGACGCCCCTCATAATAGTCCAGAAAGGCACGGAACACGGGATGGCCCTTCTCCGCCCCCATGATGGCGGCTTCGATATTGATTCCGGTATTTCCCGACATGACCAGCGAATCGAACGTACCTTCATTCTTCTTCCATATCAAATGATCCTCCCACAGTTCGATCCCTCCGAAGGCCCGATGTTCCAGATAGGGATCGAACCGTTTCAGCACCCGCACATCCGAATCCAGATAGATCCCGCCGCAGTGGTATAGGGCGTAAAGCCGGATATAATCGGCCGCGAAAGCCCACTTTCCATGCTCGCAGGCCTGTTCCACCCAAGGCACGCTGTGAATATCGAACCGTTCCATATCCCAGCATACGATTTCGTAATCGGGCATCACCCTCCGCCACGACTCGATACAATCGAGAATACGCTGCGGTTTCTCTTCGCCACTCAGCCAACAATAATGAATGATTTTCGGAATCATATCTTTAAAATCGAAAAAAATCGTTTCAATCCAAACAACGGCTGCCAGCCAGCGGATTGCTTACCGACAATCTGCATAGGAGTTTTCCATCCGACTTCCGGTCCAAATTTCCATACCGGTCCGCAGAGACGGCCCGGCCGTCTCTCTTCCGCCTCGCTTCTTTCGGACAGCACCGTCTCAATGGCCTCCGGATCCGTCAACACAACGGCAACCCACTTTTCTCTCCGGCAAAAATAATCATATCCGCCGAAACAAAAAATAAGAGGTCCCGAAAGACCTCTTATTCCGTCCGTTCCGCAGAACGGCTCATATTTCCGTTCACTTAAGCCTTTTTGCTGGCCGCAGTGCGAGGAGCTACCTTCTTGGCGCCCGAAGTCTTCGGGGCTGCCGTACGGGGAGCCGCAGGTTTCTTGGCTGCCTTGGGAGCGGCCTTAGAAGCCTCCCCTTCCGCACCCTCGGTCGCGGTCTCTTCCACCACTACGGCGTCGGTCACGTTATCGGTTGCGGCAGCAGCCTTCTTCGCACCTCCGCGGCTGCGGCGGGTACGCGTCTTGGCGGCTGCGGTAGCCTCCGCCGAATAGGTTTCGTTGAAGTCCACCAGTTCGATGAAACAGGTCTCGGCAGCATCGCCCAAGCGGAAACCGGTCTTCAGAATACGGGTATAACCGCCCGGACGATCGGCGATTTTGGGTGCCACCACGCGGAAGAGCTCCGATACGGCCTCTTTATTCTTGAGGTAGCTGAACACGACACGGCGCGAGTGCGTAGAGTCGTCTTTCGACTTGGTAATCAGGGGCTCGACATACATCCGCAACGCCTTCGCCTTAGCGAGCGTAGTGTTGATCCGCTTGTGCATCACGAGCGAGCTGGCCATGTTTGCGAGCAGGGCTTTACGGTGTGCGCTCTGGCGGCCGAGGTGGTTGAATTTCTTGTTATGTCTCATAATTAATCCTTGTCAAGTTTGTAGATAGATACGTCCATTCCGAAGTGCAGGTTGAGCGAAGCGAGCAGGTCGTCCAACTCCGTGAGCGACTTCTTGCCGAAGTTGCGGAACTTCAGCAGATCGTTACGGTTGAAACGCACCAGATCGCCCACTGTGTCCACTTCCGCCGCTTTCAGACAGTTGAGCGCACGCACGGAAAGATCCTGATCGGAGAGCTTCGTCTTCAGCAGCTGACGCATGTGCAGCACGTCTTCGTCGAACTCCTCGGCGGCGGCGTTCTCTTCCATGTTCAGCGTGATCTTCTCGTCGGAGAAGAGCATGAAGTGGTGGATCAGAATCTTGGCAGCCTCCTTCAGCGCATCCTTCGGATGGATCGAACCGTCGGTCGTGATCTCCAGATTGAGTTTCTCGTAGTCGGTCTTCTGTTCGACACGGTAGTTCTCAATCGAATACTTCACATTTTTGATAGGCGTATGAATCGAGTCAATCGGCAGCAGACCAAATTCGGCGTCGGCGGGACGGTTCTCCTCTGCGGGAACGTATCCGCGCCCTTTCCCGATCGTCAGGTCGATCTGAAGTTTGGTCTCCGGCGAAAGGCGGCAGATCACCAGCTCGGGATTCAACACCTTGAAATTCGTGAGAAAGTTGGAGATGTATCCGGCGGTCAGTTCCGATTGACCCGCCACATTGACGGTCACCTTTTCACCGTCCACGTTGTCGACGGTCTTGATGAATCGCACCTGTTTCAGGTTCAGGATGATGTCGATCATCCCTTCCATCACACCGGGGATAGCGGCAAATTCGTGGTCGACGCCCGCGATCTTCACCGTAGTGATCGCATACCCCTCCAGCGAGGAGAGCAGAATGCGGCGCAGGGCATTTCCGACGGTCATCCCGAAACCGGGCTCCAACGGACGGAATTCGAATTTTCCGAACGTGGAGGTCGATTCGAGCATGATCACCTTCTCAGGTTTCTGGAATGCTAATATTGCCATAATATTGTTCTCTCGATTAATTTACTACTTAGAATACAATTCGACGATCAGCTGCTCCTTGATATTCTCGGGAATATCGGCACGGTCGGGTTTCTGCAGGAAGCGGCCGCTCATGGTGCTGCCGTCCCATTCGAGCCATGCGTAACGGCTCCGACGCCCGCCCTGGAGCGAATCCTGAATCACTTCGAGACTCTTCGACTTCTCGCGGACAGCCACCACGTCGCCGACCTTCAGACTGTACGAGGGAACATTCACCACCGCACCGTTCACCGTGATATGACGGTGCGAAACCAGCTGACGGGCAGCGGCACGCGTGGGAGCGATACCCAAACGGTACACCACGTTGTCCAAACGGCACTCGAGCAGTTTCAGCAGGTTCTCACCCGTGATACCGCCCATGCGGGAAGCCTCTTCGAACGTTCTGTGGAACTGTTTCTCCAGAATCCCGTAGGTCGATTTGGCCTTCTGTTTCTCGTTGAGCTGCGTACCGTACTCCGATACCTTCTTGCGCTTGCGGGCGAGTCCGTGCTGTCCGGGAGGATAGTTCTTCTTCTCGAGCCCCTTATCCGCACCGAAGATAGCTTCGCCGAACTTTCTGGCGATTTTGGTTTTTGGTCCTATATATCTTGCCATTTTCTTAACTTTTAACTTTTAAATACATGGATGTTCACTTGCAACACACGGCGCCGAAATTAGACGCGACGACGGTTGGGCGGACGGCACCCGTTGTGGGGCAGCGGCGTAACATCAATGATTTCGAGCACCTCGATACCGGCTCCGTGAATGGTACGGATCGCCGACTCACGGCCGGCTCCGGGCCCCTTCACATACACCTTTACCTTGCGCAGACCCATATCGTAAGCCACCTTGGCGCAATCCTGAGCGGCAGTCTGAGCGGCATAGGGCGTATTTTTCTTCGAACCGCGGAAACCCATCTTCCCGGCCGAGCTCCAGCTGATCACTTCGCCGACGCCGTTGGTGAGGGTTATAATCACGTTGTTGAAGGTCGAGTGGACATGGGCAGCACCCACGGCGTCAACCTTGACGACCTTCTTTTTAACTGTTCCAGTCTTTTTTGCCATAACTCTCTAAAATTACTTAGTTGCTTTTTTCTTGTTAGCGACGGTTTTCTTCCTTCCCTTGCGGGTACGTGCATTGTTCTTGGTGCTCTGACCGCGAACGGGAAGGCCCAGACGGTGACGAATTCCGCGGTAGCAGCCGATGTCCATCAGTCGTTTGATGTTCAGCTGAACCAGCGAACGGCATTCGCCCTCCACCTTGTAACCGTTGCTCGCGATGATGTTACGGATCGCAGCAACCTGGTCGTCAGTCCAATCCTGCACCTTGGTATCGTAGCTGATACCGGCCTGGTCCAGAATCTGGCGAGCGGTACTTCTTCCAATACCGTAGACATAGGTCAGACCTATCTCGCCTCTCTTGTTTTTGGGTAAATCTACACCAACTATACGTGCCATAAATCTTTGTTCTCTGTGGTTTAAATTAAACGATTATCCCTGGCGCATCTTCAGTTTGGGATTCTTCTTGCAAATCACGTAAAGTCTACCCTTACGTTTCACGATCTTGCAATCCTCACTTCTCTTCTTGATGGATGTTCTGACTTTCATTTTTCAACATCTTTGTTATTTGTACCTGAAGGAGATACGTCCTTTCGACAGATCGTAAGGAGACATCTCGACTTTCACTTTGTCTCCGGGGAGGATCTTGATGTAGTGCATCCGCATCTTTCCGGAGATGTGGGCGGTGATCACATGGCCGTTGTCCAACTCCACGCGGAACATGGCGTTGGAGAGAGCCTCGATGATCGTCCCGTCCTTTTCGATAGCAGTTTGCTTTGCCATAGAGTCTTAGTTAATCGCGTTCTCGATAATTTTAAAATCCGTCAGCACGTCGGGTCCTTCCTTCGTGATGGCCACTGCGAATTCGAAGTGGGCCGAAGGTTTTCGGTCCCGGGTGCGTACGGTCCATCCGTCACGCTCGAATACGACCTGCTTGGTCCCCATATTGATCATGGGCTCTATGCAGATCACCATCCCCTCTTTGAGCAGGGGACCTCTGCCGCGTGCTCCGTAGTTGGCCACCTCCGGTTCCTCGTGCATTTTCCTGCCGAGTCCGTGCCCGACCAGCTCGCGGACTACCGAAAATCCATGGCTTTCAGCGTGCTCCTGCACAGCCGCAGAAATATCGCCTACGCGATTGCCTGCCTTGGCCTGTGCGACACCTTTATAAAGAGCTTCTTTGGTTACTCTGAGCAGCTCCGCCACCTTCGGATCAATCTCTCCGACCGCGAACGTGTAGGCGGAATCGCCATAAAACCCCTTCATAAACGTACCACAATCCACTGAAACCACATCCCCGGTCTTCAACGCGTAATCGGATGGGATTCCGTGCACGACCTGTTCATTCACCGATACGCAGAGCGTATTGGGAAAGCCGCCGTACCCAAGGAAGCCGGGAACTGCCCCGTGAGAACGGATGAACTTCTCAGCCACCGCATCCAGCTCCAGCGTCGTCACCCCCGGGGCGATGGCCTTGGCCACTTCGGCCAGGGTCGCCGACACGAGCAGATTGTTCTCGCGGAGCAGTTCTATCTCTTCCTTTGTTTTTAAATATATCATTGCAGCAAAAACTCCTTTTCCAGCAATCCGTTAGCTTCTACCCTTGATTCGGCCGGTCTTCATCAGACCGTCGTAGTGACGAAGAAGTAGATAGCTCTCTATCTGCTTGAGAGTGTCCAGAATCACACCTACCAGGATCAACAGCGACGTACCTCCGTAGAAGAGGGCGAACTGATGGTTGATTCCCAGTTTCGAGGCGAACGCGGGCAGAATGGCCACGATAGCCAGGAAAATGGAACCGGGAAGGGTGATCCGGGTCATGATGGTGTCGAGATATTCGCTGGTTTTCTTACCGGGTTTCACTCCGGGAATGAAACCGCCGTTGCGTTTCATATCTTCGGCCATCATGTTGGGATTCACGGTAATCGCGGTGTAAAAATAGGTAAACGCGATCACCAGCAGTCCAAATACCAGGTTATACCAGAAACCCGTGTAGTTGGCAAAGGCGGCGGCAATGCCCTGAGTAGCCTCGAAGCGGCTGAAGAACATGGGAATGAACATCAACGCCTGGGCGAAGATGATCGGCATGACTCCTGCCGCATTGATCTTCAGGGGAATGTACTGACGCACACCTCCGTACTGTTTGTTGCCCACGATACGCTTGGCATACTGCACCGGAATTTTCCGCACGGCCTGTACCAGGGCGATCGTGGCGGCAAACACCAGAAACAGCATCACCAGTTCGACAACCAGCATCACGAAACCACCGGTGGCCTCCGTGAACCGGGTGTTGAACTCGGCCAGCATGGCATGGGGCAGACGGGCGATGATACCGACCATGATGATCAGCGACACACCGTTGCCGATCCCCTTATCGGTGATCTTCTCGCCCAGCCACATCACAAACATGGTGCCGGCGATCAGCACCACAGTGGCCGAAACAGTGAACAGGAAACTCGAACGACCCAGCACGAATGCTGCGTCGGGAAGCTGGGCATGAAGGTTGGCGAGGTAGGCCGGCCCCTGCAGGAGCAGGACAATGATGGTCAGATACCTCGTCCACTGGTTGATTTTGCGGCGCCCGCTCTCCCCCTCTTTCTGCAACTTCTGGAAGTAGGGAACTACGATACCCAACAACTGGATGACGATCGAAGCGGAGATGTAGGGCATGATACCCAGGGCGAAAATCGAAGCGTTGGAAAACGCACCTCCGGAGAAGATGTTCAGCAGGCCCATCAGACCGTTGCCTTCCACCTGGCTCTCCAGCGCGGACAGCGCCTCGGGATTGATCCCGGGAATCACCACAAAACTACCGAATCTATAGATAAGCAGAAGACCCAACGTATAGAGGATACGATTACGCAGCTCTTCTATCTTAAATATATTCTTGATGGTTTCGATCAGCTTCTTCATGGCTAAGGATTAAAGTTTTACAACCGAACCTTTCTGAGCTTCGATAGCCGCTGCGGCAGATTTCGAGAAAGCGTGGGCTTTGACCTCCAGCGCGCGCGTCAGAGTGCCGCCGCCCAGGATTTTCACCTTATCGTTTTTCGACACGAAACCGGCCTCGATCAGCGTATCCACCGAGACAGCGCTCAGATTGTTCTTGGCTGCAAGTTCTTCAATCACCGCCAGGTTGATAGCTTTGTATTCCACCCTTTTCAGGTTGGTAAAACCGAACTTGGGCAGGCGTCTCTGCAAAGGCATCTGACCCCCTTCGAAACCGAGTTTCGAAGAGTATCCCGAACGGGACTGCGCTCCCTTGTGACCACGCGTGGAGGTTCCACCGCGTCCCGAGCCCTGGCCCCGGCCGATTCGTTTCTCTCTGCCTTTAGACCCTTCGGCGGGTTTTAAATTACTGAGATCCATTGTCTGATACTATGATTCGTTTACACTATTTTACGTTTTCCACCTTCACCAGGTGTTTCACCTTCTCGATCATCCCCGCAATCAGCGCCGAATCCTCGTGCTGAACGGTCTGGTTGATCCTGCGCAGGCCGAGCGCGTCGAGATTCTTACGCTGCTGGGCCGTGCTGCCGATACGGCTTTTGATCTGAGTGATATTCAATTTTGCCATTTTCAGCGGGATTATCCGTTAAACACTTTGTCCAGGGAGATACCGCGAACCTGAGCCACACTCTGGGCATCGCGCAGTTCGAGCAGGGCACCGATCGTGGCCTTCACCAGGTTGTGAGGGTTCGAAGAACCTTTGCTCTTGGCAAGCACATTGCGTACGCCGACGCTCTCGAGCACGGCACGCATGGCACCGCCGGCGATAACACCGGTACCGGGAGCGGCCGGACGGATCATCACCAGCGAACCGCTGTAACGAGCCTCCTGTTTGTGGGGAATGGTCCCCTTAAGCACGGGAATCTTCACCAGATTCTTCTTGGCATCCTCCACGCCCTTGGCGATGGCCGAGGTAACTTCGCTGGCTTTGCCCAGGCCGTAGCCCACCACGCCGTTCTCGTTACCTACCACCACGATGGCCGAAAAGCTGAAGGTGCGACCTCCCTTGGTTACCTTGGTAACACGCTGGATGCTCACCAGACGATCCTTGAGCTCCAGGTCGCTTGTTCTGACTTTCTTTATGTTGGTATTTGACATAGTCGCTTAAAATTTAAGACCACCTTCCCGGGCGGCGTCGGCTAACACTTTGACTCTTCCGTGATAGAGGTATCCGTTACGGTCGAATGCCACCTGCGCAATACCTTTGGTAGCGGCACGCTCGGCAGCAAGTTTGCCTACGAGACCGGCCACCTGCGATTTGTTCAGGCCTTTGGTCTGCTCGGCCACCTCCTTGTCCAGGGACGAAGCCGCTGCCAGAGTAACACCGTTGACATCATCAATGAACTGCACGTAGATCTGCTTGTTGCTACGGAACACAGTCATGCGAGGCATGGCGGCCGTACCGTTGACAACCTTGCGGATACGGTGCTTGATCCTCTCTCTTCTTTCTATTTTCGTCAATGACATAATTTTACGATTTTACTATTTAGCACCAGCAGATTTACCAGCTTTGCGACGCAGCTGTTCACCCACGAACTTGATACCTTTACCCTTGTAAGGTTCGGGTTTGCGCAGCGAACGGATCTTGGCAGCGACCTGGCCGATCAGCTGTTTGTCCGTACTCTTGAGAGTGACGATCGGGTTTCCCTTCTTCTCCGTCACGGCCGTCACCTGAATTTCAGGAGGCAGCAACAGGTGGATATCGTGCGAATATCCCAGGCTGAGCTCCAGGATTTGACCTTTGGCCTCGGCCTTGAAACCGACACCCACGAGCTCCTGCTGGATCTGGTAGCCTTCCGAAACACCCACGACCATGTTATGAATCAGGGCACGGTAAAGGCCGTGCATCGAACGGTGGCGCGGTTGGTTCGTAGGACGCGTTACTGTCAATACGTTTCCCTCTACGCTAACCGTGATATCCGAGTCCACTTTCTGACTCAGGCTGCCCAGAGGTCCTTTCACGCTAACCACGTTCTCGGGAGAGACGGTCACCGTCACCCCGGCGGGCAGGTTTACAGGTAATTTTCCAATTCTTGACATTATTGATCTTTTTAAGCATTAATAAACATAGCACAATACCTCGCCGCCGACGTTCTCCACGCGCGCCTTCTTGTCGGTCATCACGCCTTTGGAGGTCGAAAGAATGGCGATACCCAGACCGTTGAGCACCTTGGGCATCTGATCGACGCTCGCGTACCGGCGCAGACCGGGACGGCTCACGCGCCGCAGATCCTTGATGGCGTTGGTCTTGGTCTCGGGATGATACTTCAGGGCGATCTTGATCGACGGATGGCCCTTGGCATCGTTTTCAAATTTGTAGGCCAAAATGTAGCCCTGATCGTACAGGATCTTCGTAATCTCCTGCTTGATCTTCGAAGCGGGAGCTTCAACCACTTTGTGGTTGGCTTTCACCGCATTTCTAATCCTCGTTAGAAAATCTGCTATCGGATCAGTCATTTTACTATTAAAAAATTGGTTAATAAAAGTTAAAAACGTGCAAATTTAATCTTTTTATCCCGTTTTCCACGCATTTTTCCCCGTAAAAAGTTCAAATTCGGAATTATGCCGAATCCTGAAGGGCGGTTTACCTCTGCAAACCGTCTCTCAGGACTCGGATAAAGGACCGGAAATTGGACTTTCCCCGTGGCGGAAAAACTACCACGAAGCCTTCTTCACGCCGGGGATCAACCCCTTGGAAGCCATCTCGCGGAACTGAATGCGGCTGATACCGAACAGTCTCATATACCCTTTCGGACGACCGGTCAGTTTGCAACGGTTGTGCAGACGGATCGGGTTCGAATTGCGGGGCAGTTTGCTGAGGCCCACCTGGTCGCCGGCTTCTTTCAGTGCTGCACGCTTGGCGGCATAGCGCTCCACCAGTTTGAGGCGTTTCGCCTCGCGTGCCTTCATCGATTCCTTAGCCATATCCTAATTGTTCTTTTTAGCGTTTTTGAAAGGGAGTCCGAACTCCTTGAGCAGGGCATAAGCCTCTTCGTCGGTCTTCGCAGTGGTCACGAACGTGATCTCCATACCGAAGATTTTGGTGATCTTGTCGATATCGATCTCCGGGAAGATGATCTGCTCGGCGATACCGAGAGTGTAGTTGCCGCGGCCGTCGAACTTCTCGTTGATACCCTTGAAGTCACGGATACGGGGCAGTGCCACGGCGATCAGCCTTTCGAGGAACTCGTACATCTTGTCCGAACGCAGGGTCACACGCACACCGATGGGCATCCCCTTACGCAACTTGAAGTTCGAAATGTCCTTTTTCGACTTGGTCTGTACGGCTTTCTGACCGGTGATGGTCGTCAGCTCCTGCTGGGCCACTTCGATCAGCTTCTTGTCGGCAACAGCCTGGCCCATACCCTGGTTGATGACGATCTTTTCCAGTTTGGGGCACTGCATCACGCTCGTATAGCCGAACTGTTTCATCAGAGCAGCCTTGATCTGCTCCTTGTACATGGTCTTGAGTGTCGGTTGGTAAGCTGCCATTATTTGATCTCCTCCCCTGACTTTTTAGCGTAACGAACTAATTTTCCTTTGTCATTCGCCTTGCGGCCCACACGGGTCGGTTTGCCCGACTTGGGGTCCAGCGGCTGCAGATTCGAGATGTGTATCGGAGCCTCCTGCTTCACGATACCTCCCTGGGGACTCTTCGAACTGGGCTTGGTGTGTTTCGAAACCATGTTCACTCCCTCGACGATGGCGCGCTGTTTCTCGACATCGATCGAGAGCACCTTACCCTGCTGGCCCTTGCTGTCGCCCGCATTCACGTAAACGGTGTCCCCTTTCTTGATATGTAATTTCACTGACATTGCTTTACTCTTTTTTCAGATTACAATACTTCGGGAGCAAGTGAAATGATTTTCATGTAAGAGTCACGCAGTTCGCGGGCCACGGGGCCGAAGATACGCGTTCCTCTCATTTCACCCTGATTGTTCAGCAGCACGACGGCATTGTCGTCAAAACGGATGTAACTTCCGTTCGCGCGTCTGATCTCCTTCTTGGTCCTTACCACCACTGCCTTCGAAACGGCTCCCTTCTTCATGTCGCCGGAAGGAGAGGCGCTCTTGACAGAGACAACTATTTTATCGCCGATGGTCGCGTAGCGTTTGCCCGTACCGCCCAACACACGGATGCAAAGAACCTCCTTGGCACCGCTGTTGTCAGCCACAACCATTCTACTTTCTTGCTGTATCATGACTATTTAGCTCTTTCAATGATTTCTACTAATCTCCAACGCTTGGTCTTGCTGAGGGGACGTGTCTCCATGAGTTTGACGGTATCGCCCGGATTGCAGGTGTTTTCGGCGTCCTCGGCCACAAACTTCGTGGTCTTGTTCACGAACTTACCGTATATCGGATGCTTTACCTTCCTCTTAACGGCAACGACGACGGATTTCTCCATCTTGTTGCTGACAACCACCCCGATTCTCTCTTTTCTAAGATTTCTTTCCATAGTGGTAATTAACTGTTAACGGTTTGCTTTTGGCGCAGGATGGTCAGCATACGTGCAATATCTCTGCGGGCTTTCTTGATGGTACTGGGATTCTCTACCGGCGAAATGGCATGGTTCACCTTCACGCGGACCAGATTAGCCTTCTCGGTCTCGATGCGCTCAACCAGATCGGCTACTGAGAGCTCTTTGATTTCAGCTGTTTTCATGTCGACTTAGATTGAGTTTTCGGTATAATCTCTTCTTACGATGAACTTGGTCGGGATCGGGAGTTTCTGGGCACCCAGTCTCAAGGCCTCCTGAGCCACTGCCAGGGGCACCCCTTCGGCCTCGATCAGGATACGGCCGGGAGTAACGGGAGCCACGAACCCTTCGGGCGAACCTTTACCTTTACCCATACGAACCTCGGCGGGTTTCTTGGTGATCGGTTTGTCCGGGAAGATACGGATCCAAATCTGACCTTCACGTTTCATATGACGCACGATAGCCTGACGTGCAGCTTCTATCTGGCGGCCGGTGATCCAGGTCGAATCCAGAGCCTTGATGCCGAAAGAGCCGAACGCAAGCTGGTTCCCGCGCTGTGCGAGACCTTTCATGCGGCCCTTCTGCATTCTTCTAAATTTGGTCTTTTTTGGCTGTAACATTATATTGTCGCTTTAAAAGGTCCTACACTACTTGTTATTGTTTCTTCTCTTTCTGCCTCCGCCGCGACGGTCACGGTCGCCGCGATCGGCACGGTCGCCGCGGGGCGCACCGCCCTGAGCAGACATGTTGGCTACGGGCATCTCGAACAGGTCGCGCTTGCCGTACACCTCGCCGGTGCAGATCCAGACCTTTACACCCAGAATACCCACCTTCGTCAGAGCTTCGGTAAGGCTGTAGTCCACATCGGCACGGAAAGTATGCAGCGGAATGCGGCCCTCCTTGTACATCTCGCTGCGGGCCATTTCGGCGCCGCCCACACGGCCGGAAATCTGGATCTTGATGCCCTCGGCCCCCATGCGCATCGTCGAAGCGATGGCGGTCTTCAGAGCACGGCGGTACGAGATGCGGCCTTCGAGCTGACGGGCGATGTTGTTACCCACGATCACGGCGTCGATTTCGGGACGTTTCACCTCGAAAATATTGATCTGAACCTCCTTGCCGGTCAGTTTCTTCAGCTCCTCTTTCAGCTTGTCGACCTCCTGGCCGCCCTTGCCGATGATGATGCCGGGACGGGCGGTGGAGATGGTCACGGTAACCAATTTCAGCGTGCGCTCAATGATGATCTTGGAGATGCTCGCTTTGGCCAGACGGGCGTTCAGATATTTACGGATTTTGGAATCTTCGACCAGCTTGGCGGAAAAGTCCTTGCCGCCGTACCAGTTCGAATCCCAACCCCGGATAATACCAAGACGGTTTGCTATCGGATTAACTTTCTGTCCCATCTGCTTACTTTTTTTCTTCGGTTACCATTTTGTCAACAACTACCGTCACGTGGTTCGAACGCTTGCGGATACGGTGCGCACGTCCCCGAGGGGCGGGCTGAACCCGTTTGAGCATCCGGCCTCCGTCCACGAAAACCTCTTTCACGCACAGAGGAGTATCCTCCAGACGCTGGCCTTCGTTCTTGGCCTCCCAGTTGGCGATGGCGGAACGCAACAGTTTCTCCATTCGGATCGATGCCTCCTTCTTCGAGTAGCGGAGGATACCCAGAGCCCGGTTGATCTCCACGCCGCGGATGATGTCGGCTACCAGACGCATTTTCCGGGGAGAGGTCGGGCAATCACGCAGAACAGCAATGGCTTTCTGCTTCTTTTCGGCCTTGAGTTTTTCGGCCATTATGCTTTTTCTTGCACCCATTTCCTACTATTTTTTCTTGTTACCTGCGTGGCCACGGAAGTTACGCGTCGGAGAGAACTCTCCGAGTTTGTGTCCTACCATGTTTTCAGTTACATATACGGGGATGAACTTGTTCCCGTTGTGGACGGCGATGGTCTGTCCCACGAAGTCGGGCGAAATCATGCTCGCACGCGACCAGGTCTTGATGACAGCCTTTTTCCCGCTCTCATTCTGGGCGATAACTCTCGCTTCGAGTTTCGGCTCAATAAATGGTCCTTTTTTTAATGAACGGCTCATTACGCTACTATTTTAAATTTATTTTTTCCTTCTTGAAATGATGAACTTGGAGGAAGCCTTCTGCGGAGTACGGGTCTTGTAACCTTTAGCCAGAAGACCTTTGCGCGAACGGGGATGTCCTCCCGACGAACGGCCTTCGCCACCACCCATCGGGTGATCGACGGGGTTCATCGTGACACCGCGGTTACGCGGACGGCGACCCAGCCAACGGCTTTTACCGGCCTTGCCGTGCTGCTCGAGGCTGTGGTCCGGATTGGACACGGCACCCACGGTCGCGCGGCAGGTCACCAGCACCATACGGGTCTCTCCCGAAGGAAGTTTGATAATAGCGTATTTACCTTCACGCGCAAGCAACTGTGCGTAGGTACCGGCACTACGAGCCATCACGGCTCCCTGTCCGGGGTAGAGTTCGATGTTATGCACGACGGTTCCCAGAGGAATATCGGCTAGGAAGAGGGTATTTCCGACCTCGGGTGCGGCGCCCTCTCCACTGCGAACAGTCTGACCCACCTGCAATCCATTGGGGGCGAGGATGTAGCTCTTCTGTCCGTCTGCGTAGACGATCAATGCGATACGTGCCGACCGGTTCGGGTCGTACTCGATAGTCTTTACCACGGCAGGCATGTCCTTGCTCCGCTTGAAGTCAACTTCACGGTACATTTGTTTGTGACCGCCGCCGATGTAGCGCATGGTCATCTTACCGGAGTTGTTGCGGCCGCCCGTGCTTTTCTTGGGGCTCAGCAACGACTTTTCGGGCTTGCTCGACGTGATGTCGTCGAACGTGCCTACAATCTTATGTCTTGTACCCGGTGTAATGGGTTTGAACTTTCTTACTGCCATCTCTTCTAGATATTACTGTAAAAATCTATCTTATCTCCGTTTTTCAGCGTAACAATCGCCTTTTTGAAGTTGTTCGTACGGCCCACCAGCATACCCGCCTTGGTGTAACGGCTCTTCACCTTACCCATGTAGTTGATGGTGTTGACGTCGGTGACAACCACGTTGTACATCTGCTCGACGGCAGTCTTGACCTGCAATTTGTTCGCTCTGGGATCAACGATAAAACCGTAGCGATTCAGCTTATCGCCCTGAATCGTCATTTTCTCGGTCAATATTGGCTTAATTAGAATTTCCATTTTTGCAGTGTTTACGCTAGCATTTCGTTAATAACATTCACCGAACCCTCGGCCATCAGCACCGTACCGGCGTTCATCACGTCGTAGGTATTCACGTTCTGTGCGACGACCACCTTTACGTTCTGCAGGTTGCGGGTCGAAAGAATCACGTTGTGATCCGACTCGGGCAGCACGAGCAGCATCTTCTTGCCTTCCAGGTTCAGGCTTTTGGCCATGGCCAGGAAAGTCTTGGTCTTGGGAGTCTCGATCGAAAAATTCTCCACGACCTTGATCCCCTCGTTCTTGGCCTTGTAGGAAAGGGCGCTGCGACGGGCCAGCTGTTTGAGCTTCTTGTTGAGCTTGAAGCTGTAATCGCGGGGTACGGGACCGAACACCCGGCCGCCGCCCGGAAACAGAGGCGACTTGATGCTTCCGGCACGGGCGCCGCCGGTACCTTTCTGCTTTTTCAGCTTCTTGGTCGATCCGGCCACTTCGTTACGCTGCTTGGACTTGTGCGTTCCCTGACGCTGATTGGCCAGATACTGCTTCACGTCGAGGTAGATCGCATGGTCGTTGGGCTCGATACCAAAAACCGCATCGTTCAGGAGGGCCTTTTTACCGGTCTCCTGACCCGAAATATTGTAAATTGCTAATTCCATGTTAGTCTTCGATTATTAAGTACGACCCTTTTGCTCCCGGGATGGAACCTTTCACGAGAAGAAGGTTGTTTTCCGGAATCTTCTTCAGAATCCGCAGGTTGAGCACCTTAACCTGCTCGCCGCCCGTCTGTCCGGGAAGTCTCTTTCCCTTGAATACGCGCGAAGGGTAGGACGATGCGCCCAGCGAACCGGGTTTACGCTGACGGTTGTGCTGGCCATGGGTCTGACCGCCGACACCGCCGAAGCCGTGACGTTTCACAACGCCTTGAAATCCTTTACCTTTCGATATCCCCGTCACGTCGACCCAGTCGTCGTCCTCGAAGATGTCCAGGGTAATCACGTCGCCCAGGTTGAGCTCCTTGTCGAAACTCTTGATCTCAACCAGTTTGCGCATGGGGGTAGTGCCGGCCTTCTTGAAGTGGCCTAACAAACTACTGCTGGTGTGCTTCTCCTTCTTTTCGTCATAGGCAATCTGAACCGCGGCATAACCATCTTTTTCCACGGTCTTGATTTGCGTAACCACGCAGGGACCAGCCTCGATAACAGTGCATGGTATATTCTTACCCTCGGCACTGTAAACGGAAGTCATTCCGATTTTCTTTCCAATAAGTCCTGACATTTGTTGTCGATTGTTTGTTATAAATAAAGTGATCTTTCGTGCTATACTAATATAGGTACAAGCCTTCCGTTATCACACTTTGATTTCGACCTCCACACCCGAGGGGAGTTCCAGCTTCATCAGTGCGTCGATCGTCTTGGGCGTCGACGAATAGATGTCGAGGATACGCTTGAAGGTGCAGAGCTGGAACTGCTCGCGGGCTTTCTTGTTGACGAAAGTCGAGCGGTTCACCGTGAAAATCTGCTTGCGCGTGGGAAGGGGCACCGGGCCGCTTACAACGGCGCCCGTGCTCTTCACGGTCTTCACAATCTTCTCGGCCGACTTGTCCACGAGATTGTGATCGAATGACTTTAACTTGATTCTAATCTTCTGGTTCATATGTTTGCTTATTCTATATCCTTACGTTTACCACTCGCTTTCTCGATGATCTCCTTAGCCAGGTTGGCAGGAACCTCCTCGAAGTGCGAGAACTCCATAGACGAGGTTGCACGGCCCGACGAGATCGTACGCAGCACGGTCACATAGCCGAACATCTCCGACAGGGGAACCTTGGCTTTCACCACGCGGGCGGTGCCTTTCGACTCCATGCCGGTGATCTGGCCGCGGCGCTTGTTCAGGTCGCCGATAATGTCGCCCATGTTCTCCTCGGGGGTCACGACCTCCACGGACATGATGGGCTCCATAATCACCGAGCCGGCCTTGGGGGCAGCGTTGCGATAACCGTTGCGGGCAGCGATTTCGAACGACAGCTGGTCGGAGTCCACGGGGTGGAACGAACCGTCGAGCAGCGTAATCTTCATCGAGTCCATCTTGTAACCGGCCAACGCACCGTTGGTCATCGCCGAAGCAAAGCCCTTCTGCACCGCAGGGATGAACTCCTTGGGAATATTACCGCCCTTGACCTGGTCAACGAACGTAAGGCCCATCGCACCGTCGTCGGCAGGGCCGATCTCGAAGATGATGTCGGCGAACTTACCACGGCCACCGGTCTGCTTCTTGAACACCTCGCGGTGCTGAACCGTCTTGGTAAGCGACTCCTTGTAGTT